>Ga0182015_10000011_pt1 | contig 224015 bp, 192 predicted proteins | sample 712P3MmetaG_FD_120478 | JGI IMG/M metagenome (GOLD analysis project Ga0182015, IMG submission 120478) | Permafrost microbial communities from Stordalen Mire, Sweden - 712P3M metaG | ecosystem: Environmental > Terrestrial > Soil > Wetlands > Permafrost | place: Sweden: Stordalen | collected...
CTAGACAAACCTAGCGTAGCCCGTCTCCTCAAGCAGTGTCTGCGGGCTTGAACGAGGCGTCATTTAGCAGGCTGGCCGTTGCGCCTCGGTCCGTGACGTAACGGCGAGACCAATCGGACTAGCTGGCGGCGTTTCTTGCGCGCTCCAACCGCCGCCGGCGAAACCAATCGAACGCGCTAAGCATGTAGTCTTCGGGCCGTAGCGCTTTTCGGACGGGGGTTCGACTCCCCCCGCCTCCATTTTAGTGCTTTAGAATCAGCGTGTTACTAGCAATTCAGCGGCGGAATTCGTGCTTTCACACCCCATGCTTCTCAGCTGGAAGGCCTCTACGGCCAGCGCTTAACGAACGCGCAAACAGGACAAATGAAATCGCTCCAAAAACCAGATGTCCGGTTATCCGGCCAAGATGGCGATCAGGTGCGTTGTCCTGAGTCCACTGATAAAGAACGCAAGAGAAGGGTAGTGCTTAGCCTGTCTCTGCGCGGGGGCCGGAACGAGAATCTGAAAAAGTCATTGTCAATCGATTGCCCGTCGTTGTGGGCTCGTACTCGAGGACGTTCGCGAAATGGCGTAGGAAGCGAATGCCCTGGCCGCCGACGCGGCACTCTTCGGTTGGACTCAGCGCGGGCAGTTCGGGAGCCTCCAGGGGGTTGAAGAGCGGCGCTTCATCTTCGATGACGAATCTAAAACAGCCCTCGCTCGGCATAGTGAAACGTACGGTTACGGAACGATCATCCACGCCAGCATATCCGTGGCGTATGACGTTGGAAAGCGCTTCCTCCAAACAAAGATCGATTGCGGACTGGACGCTAGCCGGAATGCCGTACCGCGCAGCCAGACCTTCGATCCAGGGGGGAAGCTGGGTCATGTCGGAGAGCCGACTTCGTAGAGCTAGCCGATCCTGGGATCGGTCCGTGCCATTCGCAATCATAGTGCTCGCTCGTCCGTGTGGCGATCTGCGCCAGATCTATTGCAACGCGGCCAGGGCACTCTGAAGTTCGTGGTGCACCGGAATCATGGTGTCTATGCCGCTGGTCTTCAGGACGTTTGCGACCGACTCGTTGGGACCAAAGAGAACCATTTTGCCCCCGCGGCTCTTGATGGCGCGCGCCGGCGCCACAAGCACTCGCAGGCCCATCGATCCGAGGAACGAGACTTTTTGCAGGTCCACCAGGACTGCCTTCTTGCTGCCAGCGATTACGTTCATCTTAAGATCCACCGCGGCGGCTCCTTCGATGTCCAACCTGCCGTCAAGGACCACCATGGTGATACCTCCCGCCAGTTCTTCCATTACGATTGCCATGTCGTCGTCTCCTTCACTGACTGCGTTTGCGAAGCGCGGGGTAAAATTTCTCGTCTCGATGACGAATCGGTTGCCGACTCCGCAGGCCGACCATAGCGGACACAGGTTACAGCAATGTTACAGAATGTGTCTGCAGCGCCTTCCCACTTTAACGTCACCACGATTTGCGTATTTGGTTCTTCAGAATGCGACCTCGATAATCGATATGTCGTCTTCAAATTGATCGCCACCGCGCACAGCCCGAATGGCACCGATCGTGTGATTGATTGCGGATTCGGCGCTGCGCTTGGAATCGCCCAGAATTTCCATAAACTCCGCATATGTCAGCATCGTCTCATCTGGCCTGCTGACCTCGTAAGCACCATCGCTAAAGATAAACAGCCGGCTGAACTCGGGTAAATCCAGCGCTGCCGATACGAATGTCATATCGGGGAAAGCGCCGATGATGGTCCCCACTTGCGACAATTGTATCGGCTCCGCGGTCTCCCGGCTGGAGCCAGCCATCAGAATCGGATATGGATGTCCACCGTTCGCGTACGTGAGCCGTCGTCTTTGTTTGTCGTATACGGCGTACCACATCGTGAAATACATGTCGTTGTGACGATCCATCTGGAACACCTTATTGAGGCCCTCTAGCACTTGGCTCGGCGAGTGGAAGTCAGTTGCGGGCAGCGTCTGATTGCGCAGGACATTAATCGCTGAGATGGAAAGGAGTGCTGCTTTGACGCCGTGACCACACACGTCGAGCAGGTACATCGCGAGATGGTCGGGATCCAGCCACTGGTATCCGAACGCGTCACCTCCAAGTTCGACGGATGGAATGAATAGCCAGTCGGTAGTTATCTCACCGCTGAGCCGCTCCGGCAGCAGCGAGATAACGTATTTAGCCGCCTCCGCCAATTCCTCGGCAAGCCGCTCCTTGGTCTTCTTGAGCGCGGCATACGCCTCGTTGCGCTCGATCTGCGCGATGTATCCCTGGGAGTGATGGCGAATTCGTGCGGTCAGCTCGATCGGATCCGGTAGCTTTACAAGGTAGTCGTTCGCGCCGAGCGCGAAAGCTTCCGCCTTCACCTTCGGGTCCTCTTTAGTGGATAGGACGATCGTTGGAATTTCCTTGGTCGCCGGGTTCGCCCGGTAGAATCGCAACATCGTGAGACCATCTACCTCCGGCATTACGAGATCCTGCAGTATGACGGTCGGATGGAATTCCGCGGCTACGTCAATAGCTTTCGTGGGATCGTTACAATAGGCGAAATCGACATCCGTCTCGGTCGCCAGCATTCGGCGTACGGCCTCGCCAATCATCGGTTGGTCGTCAACCAGCAACACGCGAAGACGGCGGATAGGCTCCGCAGCGGCACGCTGTTTTGCCACAGCCTGCACCTGATCGGTCATATGCGACTCCTTTTGCGATTCCTTTGACCCGCCAGCGGAACACTGGCCGCGCGCGCGATCGCTGGGGCGATCTGATCAAGCGGAAGGATTTCGACGGCGGCATCGATGCTTGCTGCGGCCTTCGGCATGCCATATAGGACGCATGTAGCTTTATCTTGCGCAATAGTGTGCCAGCCGGCACGACGCATAGCGAGAAGCCCCTTGGCGCCGTCCGAGCCCATGCCGGTTAGAAGCACGCCGATTGCGGTGACGGGCCACCAACTTACCACCGTATGGAAAAATACGTCCACAGACGGACGATAACTGTAGTTCGTCGGCTCATTCGCGTATGTGAACGTCAATTCCGGCGTCAGCAAAAGATGGTCGTTGGTCGATGCAATCTGAACGACCGAGGCATTGGGCCTATCGTTGGCGCGGATCGGCCGCACGTCCCGCGATGACTCTTGCGCCAACCACGACGCGAGGCCCGGCGCGAACCGTTCGTCCACGTGTTGGACAATCGTGATGGCTGCATGAAGCGCCGGCGGCAGACCGGCGAGCACACGCGCGAGCGCGGCTGGGCCGCCGGTCGAGGCGCCTATCGCAATCAGGGGAAAGCCAGGTTGCGGATCGCTACTGGTTCCAGTGGCAACCCGCATCCGAGGGGGTTTCGGCGGGGATTTGCCGATGAGCTTGCCGAGCATTGCGATCTTGGCCAACAGCTCCGACGCGTGAGATGCGTCTCCCGACATCTCCAGGACCGGCGTGTTGACGGCATCGAGTGCGCCCCACCCCATCGCCTCAAACACCTTGGAGGAATGCCCTCCGACGGTGGCCGTCACGACCAAAATCGCGCAGGGCGAGTCACGCATGATGAGCCGCGAAGCCTCGGCGCCGTCCATCTTCGGCATCATCAAATCCATCAGTATGAGGTCTGGCACATCAACCGCGCACTGGCGCACCGCCTCTTCACCGTCTGCGGCGATCCAAGCGATTTGGTATTCCGGTACGCTCGTCACGACGCGGCGCAAAGCTTCAACTGCTATCGCAACGTCGTTGACGATGGCAATCCTCATCAGATGGAGAGGCCAATCAGTTCTGCGACGGTCGATAGCAGGGTCTCATCGTGAAAGCTGCTCTTTGTCAGGTAGCGATCCGCGCCGGCATCGAGGCCTCGCATTCGATCTTCCTCGCGGTCCTTGTAGGAAACGATGATTACCGGCAATGCATGGAGCTTGGGGTCAGCCTTAATCTTCGCGACCAGCTCGATGCCGTTCATGCGGGGCATGTCTACGTCGGTAATGGTGAGGTCGTAGGGTGCGGTACGAAGGGCATTCCAGCCGTCCATTCCGTCCACGGCTACTTCTACGACGTACCCACGATTCCGGAGGAGCGACCGTTGCACTTCGCGCACGGTAACTGAGTCGTCCACCACCAAAATTCGCTTGCGACTCACCTGCGCCGTCTCGCTGCGCCCAAGTCCGCGCAGGCGTCCGCCGTGCAGGAGTGCCTCCACCGATCGCGTCAAGTCCTCGACGTCGACGATGAGTACCGGCGAACCATCGTCCATGAGTGCAGCTGCGCTGATGGAGGGGACTTTCCCGAGCCTGGCATCCAGCGGCCGCACCACCATTTCGTATTCGCCGACGAACCGGTCCACTGCCAACCCATACCGAGTGGAACGATCGCCCAACAGGACCACCGAAATCTCTTCGCCCCAGTTCGGCTTGCCTGGCATGTCAAGTATCTCGAGCGCGGAAACCACGCCGATTCGCTCGCCGTCAAACGAAAAATACTGCTGGCCCTCAAGGCTGGACAAGTCCGTCCGATTCACCTTCACAACGCTGGCAATGCGCGTGAGAGGAAACGCGAATGGCTCACCGCCGATCTCGGCGACGAACGTGCGCAGCACCGACAGCGTGAGGGGCAGTTCGAGCTGAATCGACATCCCACGGCCAGGACGCGACGTAATAGAAACCGCCCCGCCCACGGACTTCGCCATTTCCTGCACGGCGTCGAGTCCGACGCCGCGACCCGAGATATCAGTGACGGTTGCAGCGGTGGTGAAGCCCGGTAGGAACAGAAATTCCAGCAGTTCGGCCTCGGAAAAGCTGGCAGCCATCTCTGCCGCGGCCAGTCCTTTGGCGATCACGATAGCCCGCAGGGAATCGATGTCGACTCCACGGCCGTCATCCGACACCGTTAGGACAAAGAGGCCGGCCCGATGGCGCGCTTCGAGGCGGATCGTGCCGGTTGGCGGCTTGCCAGCCGCGACGCGCTCGTCGGGTCGCTCGATGCCGTGGTCCAGGCTGTTGCGAATCGCGTGGTTCAGCGGCGCTTCGAGCCGATCGAGGATCTCCCTGTCCACCTCGGTGCCAGCTCCGACGATCTCGAGCTGCGCCTGTTTGCCGAGCTGGCGCGCAAGGTCACGAACAAAACGCGGGAAACCCTCCACGCCGTCCCCGAACGGCCGCATCCGGCTTGCCACGACCTCGCGATAAAGTCGATCGGACAGTCCTGCCGAGCGAAGCCCGAACCCATCGAGCTCCGTTTGCCGCTCCGCGGACCATCGCCGCGTTTCTTGCACCTTCTGTCGCGCCGTAGCGAGTTTTACCACCGCTTCGGGAGAGTTCTCCACGAGCGGCTGAAGCGATTCCAGTAAATCGTTGATCTCGCTGTGTCGGCGCTTCAAGCCTAACATCGATTCGGAAAATGGCTCGAACCAGCGGCTTTGCACGAGCGATTCGCCCGCGAGCCCCATCAGCCGGTTCAGCGTCTGTGCAGCCATCTTGATGGCGCGATCCGCGCCTGCGGCGGGGTGTACCGGATGGGACGGCGGAGGCGCCGCTTGATGCACCGCAGGTGGATTCGGCTCCCGCGTTTCGCTCGCGGCAGCAGCCGGGGTACGAGCGCGCGGTTCCTCCGCGGTCGGCGGGGGCGCAATCTCCGCCGTCGGAGCAACATTTTTGCCAGCTCGCACATCGGCCAGCTGACTCAAGAGGTGATCGACTGCCGAACGCTGCTCCTCCACCCATTCGGGAACCGCCAATTCCTCCAACTTAGAAAGTCGCGCGAGAAGATCGCTGGCGCCAAGCAGGATGTCAATGGCCCCCGCGTTAAGTGTGAGGAGGCCTTCCTGCGCGGCGACGAGACAATCCTCCATCGCGTGCGCGAGTGTGACGGCCACATCGAGATGAACGATCCGTGCGGCCCCCTTGATCGAATGCGCCGCCCGCATCGTCGCGGCGAGCTGTTCCTTCGCGGAACCGCCGCTCTCAAGTGCGAGCAGCCCGTCGGTAAATACGCGCATCTGCGATTCGACCTCGGCGCGGAAGAGGTCCCACATCGAGAACGCGCCAAGATTGCTCACGTGATCCCCCGCACCAAGGTGTCAAACAGCAGGCTCTCGTCGATGGTCGCAATCGTTTTGCCGCCGGAACGAAACAGGCCTTGCGCATATACCACGGCAACGTTTGTGAGCGTCGCCGGCAGCGGCTCGATCTGCTGTTCGGCTACATCGTGCATGCCTTCCACTTGATCCACGGGAAACACCCAATCGTGGCCCGCCCGCCGCGCCACCAAAAAGCGAGCGGTCCGAGGGAGGGGAGCGACTACTTCCTCGCCGAACAATGCGTGAAGCGATGCGCAGGGATGAAGCCTGCCACGCACATTCACAAGCCCAAGTAAAATTTCACGGGGCCGGTGGGGGACGCTCCGAATTACCCTCGGCTCAGTTATCTCGACGAGACTGGTCGCAGGAATGGCGAGCCACGCCTGACCGACACGGAAGACGAGGTGCGGGGAGCTTGCTGCCGCAGTGGCAACCTTTTCCTCAGCCAAGAGCTCGGTCCACGACTCAATGTAGTCCGCGGGAGCGGGTCGATCAAGCAACCGCCGGCCGCTTGCGGCGTAAACGTCGCAGTTGCGGCAGTGGGAGACGCGCGTCAGCTCAACACACGTCCCGTCGCCCCAGACACCGATCTGGGTCCAGCAACTTTGATCTACCGGCGTAACCACAGTACCGTCGCTCATAGTTTACCCGGTTGTCCCGATATCCTGATTGCGCGCTGCGCGGGCGCGAAGCAGCGCGGCACCGGAACCGTCTCCCAGAGCTTCCCGCTTCAACGCAAGATGCAACAAGGCTTCACGATGAGCTGGATCCAGGTAAAGCGCTTTTCGGAAGGAGTCCATGGCAAGCTCCGAGCGTCCGAGAGCATCGTGAAGCACCCCGAGCAGGAAGTGGCCCTCCGCAGAATCAGGTACGCGCTTCAGGTACTCGCCGCACTCACGAAGCGCGTCGGGCAGCCGCCCGGCATCTCCGAGTTGCCGGGCCAGCACCAACTGTGAAAGTTCGGATTCGCGACGTGAAGGTGCCGCATCAATCGCCGGTGCAAATGGGGCATCCGTTGCCACGGAGGGCGGCCGCGGTGCAACGCTAGCCGGTGCTTTCCGTCGATTCTTAGACTGCGCCTTCGGTACAACTCGATCGCTAGGCTTGACGAAAGCAAACGCTGCCGCCGGACCCTTCGGCGTGAATCCATACTCCCGCGCGAAAGCCGCCTCTGCATGCCCAAGCACGAGAACGCCATCTTGTGCAGTCAGACGGCGTAACGCCTTGAGCGCAAGCGGCTTCGCGTCCGAATGAAGGTAGATCAGGAGATTTCGGCAGAACACGACATCGTATGGCTTCTCGTCTTCCAGAAAATCGGGCGCGATGAGATTCCCCCGCCGGAATCTAACCAGGGACGTGACAGAGTCCTTCAGTCGCCAAAATCCATCGTCTTCAGCGCGATCGAAGTAGGGGACGCGGTACCACGGATTCTCCTCGCGGAACGATCGTGTGCGGAATACCGCGGCTTGCGCGGACTCCAATGCACGCTGGCTCACGTCCACCGCATCCACGATGAATGATTCGGCCGGAGCGCCCCTATTGAGCATCGCCATTGCAAGCGAATAAGGCTCCTCTCCAGTGGAACAAGGACAACTGAGAATGCGGAGAACGTCGTTAGACGCGCAACCCATGCGCGCGCGCGCTAGATCGGCAGCCAGTTCGAATGGCGCGATGTCCCTGAAAAACCACGTTTCGGGAATCACCAATCTTTCCACAAGGTAGTCCCATGCGTTTTGATTGGCAGCGAGCTTCCGAGCATACGCCGCTGGATCGGAGCAGTCAGCTTCTTCCATAGTCTGTCTGACCACGGATTCAATCGCCTGCGGGCCGACGCTATGTATGTCGAATCCGAGCCGCGTGACGATGAGATTTTCGACTTCGGTGATTGTCACGTTCTACTCCTCCACGAACAAGCGGTCCCGCAGCTCGTCAGGCAGAAGGTGCTCGACCTTCACGTATTGAATCATCCTCCGGCCGCTACCACTAAGGCCGCCTAAATATGGCGCCTCCGGCACTGCAACGCCGGATGAGACAGGGTCGGCAGCGCCATCGTCGAGGCTATCAGTCACTCGCTCCGCGAGCAGACCCAGCGCCCGACCTGGCCCTGATGGGCCCGGATGCCGAACAAGGATTATTCGCGTGCTCAGAAGGACAGGGACGGGTGTCCCCTTAATGAGCTGACTCAAGTCGATGACGGGAACCATCGCGTCCCGGTATCGGAAGACGCCGGCGACATATTCCGGAACTCTAGGAAGTGGCCGAAGGCGCACAGACGGCAGCACTTTCAAGACTTGCGTAACTTCGAGACCATAACGCTGGCCGCCAACTTCGAATATCAGCACCACCATCCGGCTCCTTATCCCACGGCAGCCAGTTCTCCGACGATTTCTTGCGGTCCTGGGGAAGACGGTGTTGGCGTATTTACATTGAACCGAGAGACTTCCTGGTGGAGCACGCGCGCAGCCTGGTCGAGCAACTCGATCGCGCGCACCGCGTCGCGCTGTGTCTCCGCCGTGTTTCGCGTCGCGTCGCTGAGCTGAATCATAGCCTCGGTGATTTGGCGGGCGCCGACTGATTGCGACTCCATCCCTTCGTTTACCGACTCGAAACGGGGCCCGAGGCTCTGCACCTGTTCGATGATGCGAGCGATCTGGCCGCTGATCTCGTTGACCTCCCGCACGGCGCCCTGCACTTCCTGCGCGAACTTCTCCATTCCCATAACTCCAGACGAAACAGATGACTGCATTTCCTTGACCATCTGCTCAATGTCTAGCGTCGCGATCGCGGTCTGATCGGCCAGCCGCCGAATTTCCCGGGCAACCACAGCGAAACCTTGGCCGAACTCTCCCGCCTTCGCCGCCTCAATGGCAGCATTAAGCGACAGCAGGTTCGTCTGATCGGCCACCTTGTTGATGGTCGTGACAACGCTCGTGATGTTCGTGACCTTGGCGTTGATGTCCGCGAGCTTCTGGGCGATCGCTGTTGATGCCGTCGACATTTTTTCCATCGTCGCGACCATCCGCATGAGTCCTGTCTGGCCGCTCCCGGCCGACACGCCTGTCTCTTGAGAGAGGACCGACACGTCGGCCATCGTGCCGACGAGCGCTTGAGTCGTTGCCGATATTTCTTTGGCGGACGAGACAACCTCGTTGGTGGAGGCAACTTGTTGTGAGAGAGTCGTCTCGAGTTCCCTCGACGACGAGGCGAGCTGTGTGGCCGCCGACGTCACTTGGATGCCAGATTCCTGCACGCGTTTCACCAATATCAGCAATTTCTCCATGAGACCGTTGACTTCGGCTGCGATCAGCCCGACTTCATCGGTGCCCGCGACGAGGCGTTTCGTCAGATCGCCCTCGCCGGCCGCAAGCTCATGGAGCTGTTTGCGTACGTTGCCCAGCGAATGCGTCACCGCGCGGGACACCGTCCATCCGATGAACACAGAACCCAACAGACCGAATATGATAATTGAGAGCTGGACGGTTCGCCCTCGCGCATAACTCGCGGTCAGATCCTGAAAATCGTCCCGCGCTTCGCTCTGGAGGGTCTGATAGAGCAGGTCGAGCTGATCGCTCAATGGATCGGAGACCGCATACCAGTTGCTCGCGATGAATTTCCGGATAGCCGGGCGGTCGCCGTGCTGGATGAGTCCGGTCAGCGCCGTAACTTCCGCGTCCGCGCTTTGCATCAGCGCCTCGGAGCCGCTCGCGAGCTGCTTGTCCACATCTTGCTGCTGCAGGGCGATAAAGCGGGGCCACGTCGTCGAGATCTGGCTCGTGGCTGCCGTGATCGCATCGAGCGCGTCCTGAGAGTTCATCACACCGTCAGAGTATTTGTTCGCGGCGCCGACAATCTGAACGGTGTAGTCGAATTCGATATTCTTGAGGTAACCGATCGACACAACGCGATTCGTAAAGATCCTGTCGAATGCCCGCTCGCCGTTCGAGGTCTGGACCAGTCCGACGACACCCACGGCGAGGCCCACGAGACTCATGAGCCCAATCAGGACAATCAACCGGGATCTGATGGTGAGCTTGTTGATCATTTTGTCCTCTCCGATCGCTGGACCTGGCATTCACGCCCGACGGCGGTCACTGACGTTCGTACCCCCCGGGGCAGATAAGCGACGCGCGTCGGGCCACGGCAATAGCTGATCCTGGGCGGCTATTCTAAAACGAAATTGACGGGCACGGTCATGATCACCTGAACTGCCTTGCCGTCGAGCACGGTCGGTTTGTACTCCCAAGCGCGCACAGCAGCGATGGCGGCGCTTTCAAGAAGTATGTTCGCCGACCGAATGGTCTTGGTGTCTTTCACTTTACCGTCAGTGCCAATGGTGACGTCGAGGATGACAACGCCTTCGATGTGGCTTTGAATGGCTGAGGGCGGGTAGACCGGCGCGACATTCTTGATTTTCAGGGGCGGCTTGACGTCGCCCCCTACGCGAACCGTCTCCGGGGTGGAATTGGACTGGGCGCCGCCCAGCGGCGGGGCAGCGGCGCCTAGGGTACCAGCCGCGAGGCTCACCGCGATGAGCACTATCAATGTTAGTCTCATCGTCATTTTCTGACTTCTCCCCATGACATTTGCGAGCGAGTCATTAGCGCAGCGATTGCATAAAATTCGAACTTGAAGTTTGCACGAACCCTCCGACGCCTACTTAGCTTTGGGACTTTCTAGATCAATCCGGCGGCACCGGTCCCGTGGGATCCGTCGTTCGGCGCGTCTTGATTGTCGATGATGTGCCGCGAGAGGCAGGGTACTTCCTTGGGGCATCGGCGACACCGAATAATTGACCCGTGAACGTTATCCGCTCCCTTTCTTTGGCCAGGCCGAACAGGAGCCGTAATCTCCGTCCCACAAAACAGACACATGATTTCGCCGCGATGCTGCCCCTTTGATTCCCTGTTAATTCTCGGTTCTCCAGGAAACCCTTTTGAAGAAAGGAGTCTTCCGAAGAGGCGGGGCGGAATTGTATATTGGAGGACGCGGAAGATTCAAGGGCGCATGCATTTATAACGATGATTTTAATATTTCTGTAACATTTCAGCAGCTGCCATGCGCGGGCTCACGACGCGGGAATCGTCAACTTCGGCTCCAGCGTTACCGGAATCTCGGAACTCGAAGATAGCGAAGCGTATCAAACCAAACGGTTAGGAACAACTGATTTCAAATCGAGCATAGGCCGGGTTTTCCGCCAGTTACAGACACTGAACAGACAGCCTTTTGACATCCGCCTTCGCTAGAAATTTATCCCGAGCAAGCCCCGCTTTTAGGGGCGCGCCAAGGCGCAACACTGACGGCGATCCATTGCTGCATTCTGCGCTACTGACGTTGGTTTGGAAAAATCCGGCGACTTAGCAACGCGCCCGAAAACGATTCGCGCGTCAGCGGGCGTCGAACGGGTCTTTCGCGTCGCGATGATGCGGCGTCCAATCGGGCGGCGGGAATGAAATTCCCCAGAATGCCGGATCGGGTTGCGCGAATTTCACGCCGACCTCGACCTTTTCGCCTTGACGCTTGCCAACGTGGACTGTGATGCACTCAAGCGAGGAATCTTCCGCGCCCTTGGAGAGAACCAAGCGGCGCCCTTTGGCCAACGGCGCTTCGACCAGAAGCAGGGCGCCATACGCGCTGATCGTTTCGGTGAAGGTTTTCTCTTTGAATTGAATTCCGTTCGCGTCGTATCCGGAGACCGTCACCGGAACTCGCAGCATGATTCGCTGGCTCTTTCGGCGGTTGGCTTCGCGCCATGCGGCTTCGCTCGATCCTTCCGACTGCGCGAGCCATGCATCCAGAATTGCGCGCTGCGCGGGCGCGATCTCCGCGAACAAAAGCCCCATGCTTTTGCCGCCTTGTACGGAGACCACACGAACCTTCGCTTCAAAGGATTGCTTCTCTTTCACGATGCGCAGTTTCGATGAGCTTCCGAGAGGAAATGTATTGGCCGTCTCCACCCGGCAGCCGCCCACGGCCAAATCGGCGACTTGCATTTCGACGCGCGCGTCGGATTCGGGGTCGGTCATCTCGGCCATTGCGTGGAATTCGTGGCGCACCGCTGTCCGGCGGTCACGAGCCAACTGCAAGGACGATCTGGCGGCGGATTTTTTTTCTTCATTCGCCATAACGCGGCAACTTTCTTTTGCAGCAGACAGAACGTCAGCCGCACCGATCGGGCTGCCGTTTCCTGCTCGAACGCTCGGGACTCAGTCCGAAATGGTGTGCGTCACACCCCGCAGGCCGTTACCGTACAACGATCCGTGCAGGCAGGCAATTCATCAGTGACATTTTTGAGTGCGATGCGTTCCCAATCGCTAAACGTGGACACCGATCTCTTGACGGGCCTAAGCGGCGAATCGTGGGCGCACATCAATTCTTCAGTCCTGCCGTCCAATTCACCATCACGTTGAACGACTGGGCGCCTTTTTGCTGCATCGGGACAGCCGCGAGAAAACGTTTTAGGTCGCCGGTGGCGCTTAGTCCGGTGACCGAGGGCGGTAGCTCGAAGAGTTCCTGCGGTACTCCCCCGCGGAACGATGGGCCGGCGTCAATGTTGACGGACATCTCAGTCGCGAAACCGGGGCCGCTGTAGACCAGTTCCTTCCCGTCCGCTCGCCAAAACGGATGACGGCCTCCGGCATTCGAGATCAGCCATTTTTCGCCCGTGTCCGTGTCCGCCGGCGGGACCTTAAATTCACGCACATACACTTCATGCCGGCCGGACTCATTCGAAGAGTAGGCGACCCAGCGTCCATCGGGAGAAAACTGCGGGTCGGTTTGATCGAAAGGGGTCCGCGAAAACGGAAAGGGCGTGTGGTCCCCTTGCATGGGAAGCATCCAAAGATCCTCTCGACCGCCAGTGGTGTTCTGGGTCACGCTGTAGATTAGGTATCGGCCGTCGCGAGACCAGCTGTAGGGAAGCTTGTTGTCATCTGTCCGGAGCAACAGCGTTTCGCTCGTCGATCCGTCGGCCGGCTTGCGGTAGAGGTCGAACTTGCCGTTTCGATTCGAGGCGAAGACAATCTCCCTGCCATCGGGAGACCAGACGGGTACGTCATTCCAACTGCCTCCAAACGTGAAGCGGGTGCTTGTTCCACGTGAAACATCGAGCAGCCATATGTCTTTGTCCAAATGGTCTTCGGAATCCTTTCGATAGACTGCCTTGGAGCCGTCGGGCGAGAGCTCCACGTTGTAAATAAAACCCGGGTCTCCCACCGTTCCGGCGCTCTTCCCCTGGCTGTCAATCCACGTAAGCTGCGAGTAGGGATTTGAGCTCAACGTCCTGAACACCAGGACACCGGGCGAGGCGGAAAAATAACCCGTTTCGTAACCCGAGCCAATCTGATCGGCGACAGGCGAGGGATCGCCAACGAGTTCCAATTTATCCGGATCGAAGGATTGCGCCATCAAGGCGCCGTCTCGCAGGAAAAGCAATTGACCCGTGCCGCCGCCGGGCGCGGGCACATATTCCGCTCCAAAACCGGTCGGTAAGAGCAGCTTTTCACTCTGGCGTTCCGGCGCATCGTCAAGGGAGCCGATATAGATTCCCGTATCCGCGGGGAATTTGGAAACACGCAGGTAGATGAAGTGCCGCCCGTCAGGAAGGAAGTCGGGCAATTCGTGTTCGCGTTCTTGCCGGGACGCGTCGAGGGATGTCAGCGGGACGGCAGTTCCTCCTCCCGCTGAAACGCGCCACAGGCCCGTAAACGGATCTCCAAAAATTATGACGCCATCGCTATTCCAAGAGCCGCCGACCGGGGGGCCCGGTTTGTCACAGATGTCCTGAGTCGTGCCGGATTGCAAATCCGCCTTTCGCAGCTCCGGACCATTGGCGGAAAACACCAGGAAGCGGCTGTCTGGGGACCAAAAGAATGGCGGTGTGTCTGGGCCTGTGACTGTGTCAGGAAGCGCGCGGGCGTCGCCACCGTCGAGATCCTGAATCCAGACCGAGGGGCCGCTACCGGCACTGATCGCCGAGAAGGCGATGTGCCTCCCATCGGGGGAAAGCGCGAAGGAAGCGCTTTGGGAGAACCACACGTTATCGGGGAGCCGTATCTGGTATTTGACTACTTCGGGCGGCGCGGGAGGTTTCTGGCGGAATTGGATCACAGCGAGCGCCGCCGCAGCCACGCACGCCGCTAAGGCGATGGACCACAGCCATCGGGGCGCGGACGGCATTCGGCGCGGCTCGACGATCGGTTCAGGCGCTGCCTCGAGCGATGCCATCCCGTCCGCGACATCGCGCAGGCGTTTCTTCGGGTCTTTCTCAAGGCACCAGTGGAGCAGTGGCTGCATGCTGGCGGGAACGCGCTCCCACTTCGGCTCTTTCGTGATCACCTGCGCCAGCGTGTCGGTAACTGTCTCTCCGCCGAAGAGCTGCTCGCCTGTCAGCATTTCGTAGAACACGCAGCCAAACGCCCAGATGTCCGCGCGTCTGTCCACCGGTTTGCCGCGGGCCTGCTCGGGTGACATATACGCCGCGGTGCCGAGGATCATTCCCTGCATCGTCGCGGCGGCGGTCAGCGTGGGAGAATTCGCGGGGTCGATGGAACTTGTATCTTCCGCGTAAGCTTTCGCCAAACCGAAATCGAGAACCTTCACTTTTCCTTCCGGCGTCACTTTCACGTTCGCCGGCTTTAAATCGCGGTGAATGATTCCTTTTTCGTGCGCGGCTTCCAGGGCCTCGGCGATCTGCCGCGCGATGGCCAGAGCTTCCACTGCGGGAATCGCGCCGTCGCGCTGGATGCGATCCGCAAGCGTGTCGCCGGGAACCAGCTCCATTACGAGGTAATTCGTGGCGTTGGAATCTTCGAGTCCGTAAATTGTGGCGATGTTCGGATGATTCAGCGAGGCCAGCATTTTCGCTTCGCGCTGAAATCGCGAGAGCCGTGCGGCATCGCGCGCGAAGGCTTCCGGCAGAACTTTGATCGCCACATCGCGTCCGAGCTTCGTATCGTGCGCTTGATAGACCTCGCCCATGCCGCCCGCGCCAATGGGAGCGGCGATTTCGTATGTGCCGAGGCGAGTGCCGGTGTTCAGTCCCATGAAGCAACGAATTATACATTGCGGAAACGGGAGCGAAGCCGCTTAATTCAGCGTGCTTCGGCTGCACCGCAGCAAGGCCGCTGCTTGTTAAGTCTTGACGAGAGGATGGAGGTTCGGAACCGCCGCGCGCAGTTTGAGATATCGTTCGAGAATTACGTTCAGTTCCTGGGGCCGAATGGGTTTTGTGAGGTAAGCGTCCATGCCCGCGGCAAGGCAACGTTCCTGATCGCGCTGCATGGCGTGCGCGGTCAGCGCGATGATCGGCTGATGTTTCCCCGTGGATATTTCGTTTTCGCGGATGGCGGCCGTCGCTTCGAGGCCGTCCATCTCCGGCATCTGAACGTCCATGAAGACCAGGTCGTACGTTCCCGCTTCGAGCGATTCCAGCGCCTGCCGTCCGTTGGACGCGACGGTCACGCGATGCCCTCTTTTCTCAAGCAGCAGTGTCGCGAGCCGCTGGTTCACCACGTTGTCCTCGGCAACTAAAATGTTCAGAACTTCGGAAGCGTCGCGGCTATCGTGCAGCGAAAATCGCGTGATCAAGGGAATAGTGCCGGACTGCGGCGGGGCGCCGAGCACGCGCGCGATCGCCTCGCGCAGCTCAGACTGCCGAATCGGTTTGAGCAAATATCCCGCGACGCCAAGCTCCTTGCAGCGTTCCACGTCGCCCCGGTGGCCCGCCGAAGTGAGCATCAGAATCGTGGCCGCCGCGAGCTCCGGCCGTTCGCGGATTCGCTCGACGAGCTCAAAGCCGTCCATATGCGGCATATGCATGTCCGTCAGGATGAGTCCGTACGGTTTTCCCTCCGCCGCCTGCCGTGAAAGTTCCGCGAGCGCCTCTTCGCCGCCGCTCACCGCAGTCGACGGCATTTCCCAGAGGCGCAGCATCCCCTGCAGAATTCGCCGATTCGTGCGGTTATCGTCAACAACAAGGACGTTCACGCCGCGCAGTACTTCCGGCGGCGCGATCGTTCCAACCTCAGGCTCTTTGCCGGACATCTTCAACTTCGCGGTGAAATAGAACTGGCTGCCTTTTCCGGGTTCGCTCTGCAGCCAAATCCTTCCGCCCATCATCGTTACGAGGCGGGAGGAGATGGTCAGCCCCAGGCCCGTGCCGCCGTACTTTCTGGTCGTGGACGTATCCGCCTGTGCGAAAGGATCGAAAACCAAATTCTGCTTCTCGACGGGGATTCCGATTCCCGTGTCGGAAACGCAAAAGCGAAGCATCTCGGCTTCGCCGCCTTCCGCCGCGGTCGTTACCCTCAACGCGACCTCGCCTTGTTGGGTGAACTTGATCGCATTGCCGATAAGGTTGACCACGATTTGCCGCAATCGGTTGGAATCGCCGCTCACCGCCTCGTGAACCTCCGGGGCGATTTCGCAAAGCAGTTCGAGGCCTTTCTCGTGCGCGCGGAACGCCAGCGTCTTAAGAGTTTCTTCGAGCATGTCCCGGAGATTGAAGTCGACGGCCTCCAATTCGACCTTCCCGGATTCGATCTTGGAGAAATCCAGAATGTCGTTGATCACGGTGAGCAGGGCGTCGGCGGAAAGCTTAACGGTGTCCAGATATTCCTGCTGCTCGGGGCTGAGTTGCGTCTCCAGAGCGAGCTCCGTCATGCCAATGACGCCATTGAGAGGCGTGCGAATCTCGTGGCTCATGTTGGCCAGGAATTCGCTTTTGGCGCGGCTGGCCTCCTCCGCTACGTTCTTGGCGCGCGACAGCTCGGCGGTTCTTTTTTCGACCCTTTCCTCCAGTTCGCTGTTGAGTTTTTTCAGGGCCTCGTCGCGCTGCTGAATGCGCTCCAGCATGTCGTTGAAGGATGAGACCAGCGTTCCCACCTCATCGTGGCTGCGCACGTTCCCCCGAACCGAATAGTCTTCTCCCGCGGAGACACGTTTGGCGAGGCCGGCAAGCCGCAGAATTGGCGCCGTGGCGATCCGCAGCAGGCGCGATGAGACAAGGTAGGTCGCGAGCAACGAAATCATAAGCACGATCGCCGCGATCTTGGTGTACTCGATCATCTCCGCGCGAAATCCGGTCAAATCGGAAACGATCGCGATTGAGCCGGCTTTTTCCCCGTTGAGCGAGACACCTCGAAAAAGTACAAGCGAGTTCGGCGTGAATGTCGCGCCGTCCCCTTGCCACGGGGGCATTACGAATTCGGGCCCGGCACCGTCGCGCCGGTATTCCGCGAACACGTTTCCATTGGCGTCGTACAGCCGCGCTCCAAGAATGTGCTGCTCAGTCCGCAGCGCGCCCAGCAAATCGGCGGCGGCCTTGGGATCGTCGAACACCAAGGAAGCCGCCGCATTGGCTCCCAGCGTATCGGCCAGCGCGGAAATCTCGTTGATCGTGCTGTCGCGAAAACGCGTGCGTTCGTACGCCGCGAGACCCACACACGCCAGGAGAAGTCCCAAAACGCTCGACACCAGAATCAGAACCGTCAGCTTGCGCCGTATGGATAAATCCTGGAAGGTCATCCGCGCACCATCACCCTTGTTTCCCAGCTACGTTTGTGGCCAACAGCAGCAGCCGTGAACTGAATTTCAATCCCACCGCATTGGCCGGGGTCAGATTGATTTCAAATCGCACCTTGTCCTGATCGACGGTGAATCGAATCATGCCGCCTCGCTCGACAAAGTCGTTCGCTTCACCCACAGTCATCACGGCGGAGTTCCCAAGGTCCTTGAAAATTTTGGGAAGATGCGAATCTTCGCTGCTGCTGATAAACAGGACCTGGCAGCCCCGGGCGTCCTGCGATTGTTTCAAATGCAGAATGCGAATGGGCCGCGTTCCGATCGCTTTTCCACCCAGGGTGCTCTCGAGTTCTCCCTGGAACGGATCGTCTCCCATCACGCAGAAAACGAATTCGGGTCCGCCCGCCGCCCCCGCAGGCCAATCCACCAACTGCGCAAAATGAAAAAGGAAACCCGCCTTCACGTGATACTCCTCGACTCCACTCTGCGCCCGGACGTGTGCCGGAGCCGCCGCCAACATGAGCAGCAGCAGGAGGCCGCAGCGCCAAACCGGTGATGCTCCCGCAACTCGGGTTCGGCAGTTCCGGCGAAAAATGAATGGAACGCGATCCGTCTTGGCACGATTCACCAACGAACTCCCTATCCAGAATGGCCACGCTCATCCGACCTGTGGAAATCGCCATCTTTCCCGCGCGGCTACTTCTTCCCGGCCGAGAACTGGAGACCGGCATAGAAAACAGCTCCTTGTTCCACGGGCATCGTATCGACGCTGGTGAATCCCCAGCTTGGAAGCCATATGGGATGGTTCGTAATATTGTTCGCGTGGGCCACAAGCGCGATGCGATTTTTCTCCGAAATACGGAACAGCCGCCCCAGGTCGTAACGCAGGTCCCCGTTCAAGACGTTATGCGATCCTTGCTGTACGTTGACGGCGTTGGAATAACCGGTGATCCCTTCGTCGAAAGTTAAGAAAAGGCCTATGGAGAGCCCGTGCGTGTCCTCATAGCTCACGCCCGATTTGAAGCCAAGGTCGGGGATGGGCGTCACGTCGGTCTGCCCGGTCCCGCTTACGTTGGTTTGATAGAGCATCGATTCCTGTATGAAAAAGTCTTTTTGAAAATAATATTTCAGCTCCACTTCGGCGCCGTTGAATGTGAGGTCTCCAAGGTTGATGTAATGAATGGGATGTCCGCTCACGCTGACGATGCTTTCGGTTTGTTTGCTATGGAAATAGTCCACGCTAGCTTGCGCGCGGCCCCGCTGAAAGCTTACGCCGACCTCGGACGTGGCGATTTTCTCCGGCACCAGATTGGGGTTGCCGACTATTCCTGGACGGTTCAGCAGAAGCTCGTCCAGGGAAGGCGCGCTGAATGCCTGTCCGTACAGCGCCTTGATGCTCACCCACGAAGTCGGGCTCCATACGGCGCCGGCGCTCGGCACGGTGTCGAGCGGGATGGTCCCGATCTTGTTCATCTGGAATCCGCCGACCAGTTTCAGTTGGTGAGTCAGCTGATGATCGAGCTGCGCGTAGAACGACCCGCTGGGCCGGCTGCCCTGTGCAGCGATCTGATGTGGGATGGAGCCCGTATAAATCTCCGTACCCGCGACGCGGTCGAATAGCGCGCCAATCGTCAGCCGGTCTCTTGTTCCGAGGGTGATCAGGTTCGTCCACTCGCCGAGCAGTTCATAGGAATCTCGAGTGGTGCTCGCGTACGGAACTTCATTCAAAGTAGTGCGCGTGTAAGTCAAATTGAAGTTCATGTCCCAATTTTGGGTCTGCTTGTGATCGTAGCCGACATTGAGGAAATCTCTTGAGAGGTGCGTCTCGCCCACATTGCCCATCACAAACGCCGTGGACTGCCATTCCGTGAACGAACTCATGATGCTCAGCTGCCTGTAATTTACTCCCAGGTAGGCGCCTACGCCCCGGTCCACCACGGTAACGTCCTGAATGTTCGGAACGTGTGGCGCGGCGGGCGAATTCCTCAGCGACGGCGGAACGATGTACGTGACGGGCCAATCAGGAGCCACATTCAACTGCCCAGCCCCGACCGCACTCAGCCGCCCGCGCTTGTAGAAAAGTTGCGCGGAAGAGTCCACCGCGTCGCCGGCCCCGCCGAGCGCTTTGACCGTCGCGGAATTGCTCATCGCTTTCTTGGTGATCAGATTGATCACGGCCGCGAACGCATCTGATCCGTAGAGCACCGATCCCGGCCCGCGAATCACTTCGATGCGTTCCAGGATCTCCACGGGAAACGATTGCAGAAGGTCGGACATGATTCCGCCTTCCATCACCTCACGCGTCGGCCGCCCATTGATCAGGATCAGGATGTGGCCTCCGGCGGTATCGGTCTGTTCGCCGCGGGCGGCCACCATGCTGCGATCCGTGAAGTATTGGCTCGTGGCGGTCAAGCCCGTCACGCGATCCAGGATTTCGCCAAGCGTCATGCCGCCGAAGCGCTGCAGCTCGTCGCTCGTCACCACGGACATGATGCTGGGAGCCTCCGATAGCTTGTCCGGAAACAGCGAGGCCGTCGTCACGTCGACGTTCATCAGCGACTCGATGTCCATCGAAGTGACGTCTCCGCCCCCCGTATCCGCGTTCGCCGGCGCAGTGGCTTGCTGCGCCAGCGCCATAGCCGGAAGGATGAAAAATAAGAATGCCGCACGCCAAATGTTCTGCAGATTTCTGATGTTGTTTAACAAGTTGGAATAATTCACCCTTTCCTATATTTGCGATACGGCTCCTGCAATTCCGCTGGGCATAGCGGCGAACGATGAAAAGACACTCGTTCCCACGGCCATGCGAAAAACCCACGTTCGGAGACAGCCAAGCACAGCGCTCCACGCGATTCAGTCGGGACTTCTGTTCGGAAGGGGAACTACTTCAAAAAGATGATCGCAATGCCGGAATCAAAATACCAAAGGAGGTCCAACGAGAGGGGACAAGACCTGCCACTGCCACGCTGAGTTGAATTCTATTGCCGATTGCCACGCGTCGTACACGCGCAAGATAATCCGCATGCCCTAAGAGTTATGCGCGATTTGCGCGGCGAGGGCCTCAACCCCGAATCGGGAGCCTCACGGATTCGGCACGGTAAACAGGCGGTCGTAATCGCGCCAGTGCGCGTTCATGATGTCGATCTTGTCCTTGATCTCGGCGCTCACACTGGGGCCAAGGCGCATGATGGTTTCCTCGCCGGGCGTCGGCGCCAGGTCCAGAATCGGCTCGCTCGCGCTGTCGAGCAGCCGCTTTAGGTTCACCATCGTATCGATTTCCTTGCGCGCGGTTTCCATCAGGTCGGTGCGATCCCAACTCGATTGCACGCCAAGAACCGGATTCACTTCGGGCTTCGCGCCCAGACTCTTCACGCGATCAAGCTGCGCCTGATACGCCACCATGTTGTCCGCCGACTCCAGCAGATAGATCGTCGCCTGAATTCGCTTGCCCGTCAGTTCCCACTGCGCGCGCGCGGCGTCGTCCTTCGCTGCGGCCGCAATGCCTTGCACCAGGTTCAGCGCCCGATTCATCCGCGGCAGAGTCAACTCAATCGTGCGCTGAAACAGCAAATGAGCGCCCCAGCCCTCGTATTCGCGCATCGCCTGAATGTCGACCAGATCGTCGGCCTGTTCTTCTCCCTTCGCCTGGAATAGAAAATGCGCGTAATCCTTCTTCTCCGCAGGCGTCAGCTCCTCGGGAAATGGCACCAGGGGGCGTGTGATCCAGCGATTGAGCACGTCGCCGAAGCGCAACATTCCGCCGAAGTCCAGGATCTCCAAATTGCGCTGCGCGTCATCGAGCGCGCTCCATACTTCCATCAAGTTGTCGGCCTGATCTTCGCCCACCTCGCTCGCCGCGAACGCGCGCAGCGTTGTTACGCGATCGGCCAGCGTGCGCATCGGCGCGCCGCGCGTGAATTTCAGATAGCGATAGCTGAAGTCGATCGACGCGTCATCGCCGAAATTGAACATCACGCGTGGGGCGGCATCTCCCGCGCCTCCACCGCTCGCGCCGCCTCCGCGGCCACCGCCTCCGCCCGCGCCGCCACCTCCACCCGCCGCCTCAATCGCCGGCGCCACGATCCCCACGACCGGGTAAAACGCCCCGCCACCGCCGCCAATTCCCACCGACGTGACGCCCTGAAACGGCCGCCCATCGGGACCTTCCCGGCCCTGCACCGCCAAACCGCGCGGCAGTTCGCGCACAATGTCGCGCAGCACATCCGGCGAAAAAGTGGGAATCATCCACTGGCGCGCCGCAATCGGGTTGATGTTGATTTCGATGTCGTGCCCCGCATCCGCGGCGGCCTTCTGCGCGTTGATCAAAAATCCCGAAACGCGGTCCGACATCGGCCTGTCCCTGAAGTTAGTGTCGCCGTTGATCCCGGGATATAGCGATGGCGTCCAGTCAAATCCCGAGCCGGCGTCGGTCGTCACCCAGTTGAACTGCTCCACCTCCGGGCACGATTTCAGCAGCAGTTGCATCGAGTCGCGATACATGCGCAGCGTCTCCGGCTCATCCACATTCGGCGCGAAGTAAACTTTGCGCGAGCGATTTGCCTGATCGATGCGCGGGCCGCGCAATTCGGGATACGCCGTGAAAAACGCCTCCGGCATCACAGCCGGCTCATTCGCGTTCCACACGCCTTTCAATCCGTATTTCGCGAGGATCGCGCAGCGCTGCACCAATATCGCCTGCACGTGCGCCGCGTACTTCATGTCCACGTAAGGCTGCACGTCCTTCGGCGGAAAAATTGTCAGCAGGCCCGCGTGGTGCACGAACCACATCGGATAAGGATCGTCCGCATCCATCTCCCACGTGGCCAGCGGCAGCCCTTCGGTGACCAGCATGTCGGTCGCGCCCAATTCTTTCGATAGCTCCGCCTTGCGCTCGAATTGAGCCAGGTCGGCGGCGTCCCTCCGCGCCACGTCGTCGGCCGAGCCCGCCGGCGGCGCCGCTTGCGCGCGCAAAAAAACCGGGAGCAAACCCATCAGCAGTGCGGGAACAATCAGCAGCGGGATTTTCTTCGTCATGGAGGTTCCTCGTCGTGGAGCAACCGTGATCCGATCGCCAGAACGCGTATTGTACTCGCGCGCCCGCGCATAAGGCACAAGTTTACGCCAGCATAAAAAAACATCGCTCTCGGTAGCTATTGTCCGGGCAAGTGTGTCGAAGCTAACGATCCTTAATTTTTTGGGAGAATCTGGCGGAGGAACCGCGCGAAACGCACATCTGGTCTTGTGGTCTTGCGCCCGCCTCGCAGGCGGCCGCTACCGCTATGCCGCCGGATCTTTTTGGCGCGTCGCCTTAACGCCTGACAATATTCCCACGCCCAGCAGCACCACGGCGAGCACCGCGATCCAGTGCGCCGGCATGTGCATCAAGTGCGCGGCGAAAATCAGCCCGATGATCACGATCGCAAAACCAATCGAGTAGAGTCCGAATGACATCGCGGCTCCTTCTCCCGAATCCGCCCAATCCGAATTGCTCGGTCGCGAATTCGCGGCAGCCCCAAGCCTGCGCCTCGCGGCCTCCAATAGCTGTGTCATTCCGTACACGCGGTCCTGAACGCCAATTACCAGCCACATTGCTCACTCGTTCCTGCGTGCCGCCGCTCGTTTGGAATGGCGCGTAAGAGGCACCGTGGCATTCGAGGAACTCTGCCCCGGGCTTCTCATTGACACTCGTTAGGCCGCGTTCCGATAATTGATACTGCCTGTCTTTCTGTCTCTGGAGAACGTGTCACAAATGATGCCGGCCGATCCGTCAAACGTCGAGCGGGCTGTCTCGCGCACCCTGCGAGACAGTCTCGAACGCATGCAGCGTTCATCCAAGGAATTGGATCAGGCCGTCGCCGATTTCGTGGCCGCCTGCGCCAGCAATCGCCCCGCGAACGCGCTGCCTTCCATGCTGCGCGCGCAAACTGCCTCGGCCGCGCTCTCCGCGACGCTCGAAGTTCTTTCCCGTTTCGTTACCACCGCGTTGCAGCCCAGCCATAGCGCGCCCGTTGAGCAATTCGACCAGGCAGAATCCACCGCGCTCGACGTAGAAGCGCCCGCCCAGTTCGCAGCCCCGGTGATCGCGCCCGCGCCACTTGCGCAGTTCGCGGCCGAGCCCGTTGCCGAACCGGCAGCGCCGCAGCCGCAAGAATGGCCCGCCGCGCCCGAGCCGCTCGAATGGTCCGATGCGCACGAGTCGCACGACGCTCCCGTGCAGGCCGAACCCTTCGATCTCGATCAACACCCGCTCGAAAGCGAAGTTTCCGAAGCGCAACACGCCGACGCGCACGACTCGCCAGCAGAGGAGATCGAATCGCTGTCGATTGAACCGCCGCCCGATCCCGCGCTTGAATCCGCGCCGGAATCGCCGCTGTCGCCGGAAATTTCTGCCGTGCCCGATGCGCTTGAGGCGATCGCGGCGTGGTCCGCTCCTCAGCGGCCCGCGGAGCCGGCCGTACCCGAAATCGCCGCCGAAGAAATTGCCGCGCATGGCGAAGCTGTGCCGGAGCGCGAATCCGGCCCCGATGGCATCGTCGATGAACCTGAGCTCGCCGCCGAATCCGCCGAAGTTACAGCCCTCGAAGAATCGAAAATTATCGAAGATGCGATCGCCGGCGGCATCGCGAAGTTGTCCGATCGGCACGCGTTTGATCCGCTCGAAGCGGCCCCATCCGCCGCGTTCGCCGACGCTGCGTCATTCGATGTTTCGCTGCTCTCCGCCGACGAGCGCGAATTGCATCGCCGCGCCAGCCGCGTCGCGAAAGTCTCCATGCAGGATATCAAGCTGCTCCAGCCGCAGCAGGTCGCCATCGGCCGTGAGAACAAGGACATCTGCATTCGCTTGCATGAAGAGATCGAAAGGGCGCATAAAGAATATGGCCGCCGGTTCAAGCCCATCATGAGCCATCCGGTGGATTACTTTTATGATTGGATGGTCGAAATTCTTGCTGCTGGTGATGCTTCCGCGCTCGGAGAGTACCCGTATCGGACCCCCGCTCTGCGGCGCTGACGCGCGCCTTGCAAAACTCACCCGCTTTTTTCTGGCGTTAGCGATTTTGTTTTTTCCGCTTGCGGCGCGCGCGCAGCAGAACGCGCCATCCGCGCCGTCACAAACGCCCGCGGCCCGCGCAGCGCACGCACGAAATTCATCTCCTCCTTCCTCGCCTTCGCTGGCATCCGCCGCGGCCACTGCCGTTGATCCCGGCCAGCAATTGGACGCGCTCGCGCACGCGCTTCACGATCATTCCTCGCCGGCCAATTACGAGGCGCTTTCGCGCTTCGCGCAAAAACACGCCAAAGACCCGCTCGGCGCCCGCGCCGCTCTCGCCCTCGGTTACTACGATCTGAATAATAATCGCGCCGATCAGGCCAACGTTTGGCTCGCAAAAGCCGCCGGCGACGACGTTCTGCACGAATATGTCGCCTATTGGCAGGCCGAAACCGATCAGGCGCTCGGAAAATCGCGCGACGCGCTCGATCTATTGCAGCAGCTGCGCCGCGACTCGCCCGATAGCGCCATCTCCGATCAAATTGTGCAGTCGCTCGCCGAGGAAGCAGTTGACGCGGGCGAGCCTTCTGTGGCCGTCGCCGCGCTCGATGCCGATCCGCAAACGTCCGATAAACCAGCGCTGCTTTTGCTGCGCGCGCAAGCCGAAGAAAAAGTCGCGCAAGCCAATTCGCAGCAGCCGCTTTTGGCGGCACGCGATTATCTCGACGTCTTCTATCATTTTCCGCTGGGCGATGAAGCCGCGGCCGCCGGCGAGCGCTTGCCCTCGCTTCAATTCGCGCTCGGCAGCGCGTATCCCACGCCGCCGGTTTCCGTAGAAATCACGCGGGCCGAATCCTTGTATCTGGTGCACCACTGGCGCGAAGCCCGCGCCGCCTATCTCGATTTATCGCTCAAGCTCGATGGCGCCGATCGCGAGCGCGCGCATCTTCGCGTCGCCGAATGCGACGTCGCGCTGGGCGCCAGCCCCGACGCGCTTCGCTCGCTCACGCTCACGTCGCCGGAACTTGACGCGGAGCGCCTCTACGCGCTCTCCCAAAATCGCCGCACGGAAAAAGTCGAAACCGAAATGCTCGCGCTGGTCGATCAACTTTCCGCGGCGCATCCCGCGAGCACTTGGACCGAGCAGGCGCTTTTCGCGGCCGGCAATTATTTCTGGGTGAATTTGGACCGCGAACACGCCGCCGCATATTATCAGCGCGTCGTTACAGGTTTCCCCGCGTCGGACGACGCAGTCACAGCGCAATGGCGCTTGGCATGGATTGCCTATCTCAGCCGCCAGCCCCAAGCCGCCGCGCTGCTCGAAGATTTCGCGTGCCAGAATCCCACGTCAACCTACGTGCCCGACGCTCTCTACTGGCTCGGCCGCGCCTATGAACGCTCCGGCGACGACGCGCGCGCCCGCAGCTACTATCTCGCGGCAGCCGGCCGCTTCCCGCAAAATTATTTTGGAGTGCTCGCGTCCGCGCGCACGCGCCCCGCGCCCGGCGGAATCGGCGACGCTCCTGTAAATCCGAGCGATGTGCTCGCGCTGATTCCGCCTCCCGCGCCGCTCGCGCCGCTCGATGAGCCAGTGCCGCCGGAAGCCGCCGCGCGCGTCGAGCGAGCCCAGGCTCTCGAATCGATTGCGTTTGACGCCTCGGCCGAACTCGAATATCGCGCCGCGTATGCCGCCACGCACGCGGGCCGTCTGCTTCTCGATGAAGCCCAATCCGCCGACGCGGCCGGCCACTATGCCGAGGGAATGTTTCTCGCGCGTCAATTTCTCACGCAGGTGGACGCGCGCCGCCTCACCGACACCGATCTCGAAGCCTGGCGCGCCGCGTATCCGCTGCCGTATCGCGAGCCGCTCGAGGAGCAGGCCGCCGCGAACCATCTCGATCCCATGCTCGTCGCCGGACTCACGCGCCAGGAATCCGCCTTCGACGCTGAAGCCATTTCACGCACCGGCGCCGTCGGCCTGATGCAGATTGAGCCGCCCACCGGCCGCAAGCTCGCGCGCGGATTGCACGTTGGTTACTCGCATGCGCGCCTGCACGATCCGGAGTACAATCTCCGGCTCGGCACGGCCTATCTGGCGAATCTGCTCGCCGCCTACGGCACGCCCGAAGCCGCGCTCGCCGCCTATAACGCCGGCGAAGATCGCGTCGTCGAATGGACCGCCGGTCAGTCCTATCAGGAGACGGCCGAGTTCGTCGAATCCATTCCGTTCACGGAGACGCGTGAGTACGTTCAAATTGTGCTGAGAAACGCCAATTTGTACCGCCAGATTTACGCCGCGCAGGACACTGCGGCCACGCAAATCACCGCGCCTACACAGGAGACCACGCCTTGACATCGCAGGATCCGTCGCCGCGCCGCGCCGCTGCAATCGATAGCAAGCTCGCCGCGGAAGTGGCCGCCGCCGCGCGCACCGCGCTTTCCGCCAAGGCCGCCCGCTTCACTGAATCCGTCATCCGCGAAATGACGCGCCTGGCCATGAAGCACGGCGCCGTGAATCTCTCCCAGGGTTTTCCCGATTTCGCCGCGCCCGAGGAAATTAAAGAAGCCGCGCGCCGCGCCATCTCCGAAGATTTCAATCAGTACGCCATCACCTGGGGCGCGAAATCCTTTCGCGACGCCATCGCCCGAAAATTCGAGAGCACTCAGGGCGTGCGCCTCGATCCCGAACGCGAAATCACCGTCTGCTGCGGTTCCACCGAAGCCATGATGGCGGCGATGATGGCCGTCATAAATCCCGGCGACGAAGTCGTCATCTTTGAGCCCTTCTACGAAAATTACGGCCCCGACACAATTCTCTCCGGCGCCGCGCCGCGCTTCGTGCGCCTGCATCCGCCGGATTGGTCCTTCGATCCCGCCGAACTCGCCGCAGCCTTCGGTCCGCGCACCAAGGCCATCATCTTGAACACGCCGAACAATCCCACCGGCAAGGTTTTCTCGCGCGCCGAACTCGAATGCATTCGCGATCTCTGCGTGCGCTGGAACGCCTTCGCCATCACTGACGAAATTTACGAGCACATCCTCTACGACGGCACCCAACACATTTCCATCGCCTCGCTCGAAGGCATGCGCGATCGCGCAATCACCATCAATAGCTTGTCGAAAACCTACAGCGTCACCGGCTGGCGTGTCGGCTGGGCCATCGCCTCGCCCGAAGTCTCCGTTCCCATCCGCAAGGTCCACGATTTTCTCACCGTCGGCGCCGCGGCGCCGTTGCAGGAAGCCGGGACGCTCGCTCTCGCCATGCCCAGCTCCTACTATCACGGACTCGCCGAAGAATATTTGCGCCGCCGCACGCGCATGCTCGAAATTCTCGCCAAAGCCGGTTTTGTCTGTTTTAAACCCGCCGGCGCGTACTACATCATGACCGACATTTCGCGCTTCGGTTTCCGCAACGACGTCGAATTCGCACGCCATCTCGTCGAAACCATCGGCGTCGCCGTCGTCCCCGGCTCCAGTTTTTACAACGATCCCGCCGACGGCGCGCGTCAGGTTCGCTTCACATTCTGCAAGCGCGACGAAACCCTTGAAGCCGCAGCCACGCGCCTCGCCAGACTCCACGCCTGATCCCGTCTCTCCGCCGCGGCGCCCAAGCTGTGTTAAGATTCGCGCCGCACACGGAGACCACTGAATGCCCATGGATTTCGATTTGATTCCTCCCGCCACGCGCCTCGAAGCGAATGGCAAAGGCGCGCCCGCGGACGTCCGCGCGAGCCAAACGCGCATTTTTTTCTGCGTGATGGAAATCACCGATCAGATCGAGCAGGAATCCGTGGATGTTTCGATCGAAGGTTCGGCCGACGGCGAGACTTGGACGCCGCAGCCGATTCTGAAATTGCCGCAGCGCTTCTATCGCGGCCAGACGCGCGCCGTTCTCGACTTAACCACCTGGCCCGAAGTGAATTTCATTCGCGCCTCCTGGGATTTAAATCGCTGGGGCCGCGTCGATCCGCACCCGATGTTCGCGCTCGGCCTGCACGCGAATGAAATGCCCGCAATGTCCGGCCACCCCAAGCGCGCCGCCGTCGTCGCGCAGTAGCGTCCGCACGCGCTCGCGCCTTCCCAAACGCCTGGGTTGAGATTACGATGCGGAAATCCAATTTTGAACTGGGGTAGGCGGCCGACGGTCGTTGCGAGTTACAAGCCACCTACCCCAGTGAGTGGTCTTGCCAGATAGACGCACGAACATCCAAAATGTTTCACCCGCACTCGGAGAATATGCCAATTTTGGGGTTCGTAGTCGCGTGGTCGCATGCGTGGTTTTCGTCAGGGCACGGCTTCAGCCGCTCCGAAAATTCGCGGCTTCAGGGGTTTTAACCCGCGAGGCCATCTTCCTCACAGCGCCAATCGCCGCAGCCGCAAAGCATTCGCAATCACAGAGATCGAACTCGCGCTCATCGCCGCGCTGGCAATCATTGGGCTAAGCAATAACCCGAAAATCGGATAGAGCACCCCCGCCGCCAGCGGAATCCCCACCGCGTTATAAGCAAACGCGAAAAACAAATTTTGCCGGATATTGCGCATCGTGCCGTGCGCCAGCCGCCGCGCGCGCACGATCCCCGCAAGCTCGCCCTTCACCAGCGTGATCCCCGCCGCTTCGATGGCCACATCCGCGCCCGTACCCATCGCGATTCCCACGCCCGCCGCCGCAAGCGCCGGCGCGTCGTTAATCCCGTCGCCCGCCACAGCCACGCGCCGCCCTTCGCTTTCCAGGCGCCGGACGATCTCTGCTTTCCCGGCGGGCAAAATTTCCGCGAAGACCTCCTGAATATCCAGCTCCCGCGCGATCGCCTCCGCCGTCAAGCGGCTATCGCCCGTCGCCATCACGATGCGCAAACCTTCCTCGCGCAATTTACGAACAATGTCTTTCGCCGAAGCCTTCACCGGATCGGCAACCGCGATCAATCCCGCAAGCCGCTTCTCGATCGCCAGATACACCACCGTAGCCGCGTCGCGCGCAAATCGGTCCGCCGGTTTCGCCAGCGGTTCAATCTCAATTCCCATCTCGCGCATCAGCAGGGAATTGCCCAGCGCCACCGAGCGATTCTCGATTCGCCCCACAATTCCTTTTCCACTGATCGCGCGAAAATCAAATGTCTCGCCCAGCACGATCTTTTTCTCTTTCGCCGCCGCCAGAATCGCCGCAGCCAATGGATGCTCGCTCGCGCGCTCCACGCTCGCCGCCAATCGCAGCACCGCGTTCTCGTCATTCTCGCCGAGCGCCACCACGCCTACCACGCGCGACTTGCCCTCCGTCAGCGTGCCCGTCTTGTCGATCACCAGCGTGTCCACTTTTTCCAGCGCCTCCAGCGCCTCCGCATCGCGAATCAACACGCCCGCCGTCGCGCCGCGCCCCACGCCCACGCGAATCGAAATCGGCGTCGCCAAACCCAGCGCGCACGGACACGCAATGATCAGCACCGCCACGGCGTTCACCAGCGCATAGCCCAGCCGCGGCTGTGGTCCCACCGCCGCCCACACAAAAAATGTGATCGCCGCCGCGGCCAACACTCCCGGTACAAACCACGCAGACACCGCATCGGCCAGCCGCTCGATCGGCGCCCGGCTGCGTTGCGCTTCGCCAACCATCCGCACAATTTGCGCCAGCAGCGTCTCGCTCCCCACGCGTTCCGCGCGCATCACAAATCCGCCCGAGCCATTCAGCGCCCCGCCCGTCACGCGATCCCCCGCGCTTTTTTCCACCGGCAGCGGCTCGCCCGTCACCATCGATTCATCCACGCTGCTCGCGCCTTCAACCACCGCGCCGTCCACCGGCACGCGTTCTCCCGGCCGCACGCGCAACAGATCGCCGCGCGCAATCAGCGCCAGCGCCACGTCCTCATCGTGATCGCCCGCGCCTCCCGCGCTGTCCTGCCCGACACGCCGCGCCGTTTTCGGCGCAAGACTCATCAAACTCCGCAGCGCATCCGAAGTCCGATGCCGCGCGCGCAGCTCCAGAACCTGTCCCAGCAGCACCAACGTTGTGATCACCGCCGCGGCCTCGAAATAAACCGCAACGCTGCCATCCGCAGCGCGAAATCCCGCCGGAAATATGCCGGGCCACAGCGCCGCGATCACGCTGTACACGTAGGCCGTTCCCGTCCCCACCGCGATCAGCGTGAACATGTTCAGCCGCAGCCGCACAATCGATCGCCAACCTCGCTCGAAAAATGGCCACCCGCCCCACAGCACCGCCGGCGTCGCCAGTGCGAACTCGATCCAAACACGCGCGCCCGCCGGCACAATTCGAGCGATTCCCGCCATCGCCCAAAACATCGAAAGCGCCAGCACCGGCGCCGCCAGCGCCGCGCAAACCCAAAATCGAATCGTCATCGAGCGAAGTTCCGGATCGGCCTGATCTTCGCCCGCCGCCGCAAGCGTCAACGGCTCCAGCGCCATGCCGCATATCGGACACGCGCCCGGCGCGTCGCTCACAATTTCTGGATGCATGGGACACGTGAATTCCGCCGTCCCCGTCGCATCGTGGAGAGCTTTGTAGGAGGCCGGGGATTCAGCCCTGGCGTTTGCGCGGGCCAAAGAAGGGGCTTTAGCCCCTGACCCCATCGGGCTTGTTCCGGCTAACGCCGGCGCGTCGCCATACCGGGCCGGATCCGCGCGAAATTTCTCCACGCACCCGGCCGAGCAAAAGAAAATCGTTTTGCCGTCGCGCTCAAACGTATGTTTCGCGCGCGCCGGATCCACCGTCATCCCGCAAACCGGATCCCGTTCCATTCAAATCTCCTGAAGCGCGCCCGCAAATCTCCGAACGCCCGATACGAGCAATCTTCCCCGATAGCACGCCGCGATGCCAGCGCCCGCGTCCCGCCTCTGGTAAAATGTCTTTATGACCACCGTGGAAGTCACCTACGAGCTGCAAGACCCGATCTCCGAGTCGCAAATGAATTCGCTCGGCGCGTTCGCCAACACCTACGGTCTCCGCCGTTTCCGCGTCGGCGAAAGCGGCCTTCATCTCACATTCGAGTACGATGCCTCGCGCCTCAAGCCCACCGAAGTGATCCACGTTCTGCGCCTCGCCAAAATTCCGATCGTCGGCCGCATCAACGCCCCCGATCCCGCAATAGCGCAGCAATAGACAAGCCGCAACTCGAGCATGGGCTCTCGCCCCGTCATGCAGCGTTCGGAACTGCGTACAAATTGGCTGTGAAGTTACCGCTCGCGAGCGGACTGCAGTCAGCGCCTAGGCGGAAAAAAATAGGGGCCCTTGCTTGGGATCAAGGGCCCCGACGGTGCACTCCGTTTCCCGGTCTTTTTTTGACCGGGGCGTGGGGTTATCCATCCTAGCTTCCCTCTCAGAGGCAGGTGGGAACGATCCGCAAAAGTCCTTGAGCAAGCCCCTTCCCCCTCGCTCGCGGACCCGTGTGAACCGTCATCGAAGTGCACGCACGTCCCAACACGTTGCACGAATTTAGCCAATCACCATCGTTTCCCACAGCTCCCGAAAATCGCTCATTCTAAATCTCTTACCCGGCAATCGCGCCACTTCCACCCCGGCGCTCCGCTCGTGCCCTGTACTCAATCGGGAACTGGTGGTCCGTATCGGCACTCACCGTTTGGTCCCGCTCTCCGATCGCATTTCACGCCCAATCTTCCGCACCGCGCGATCCCGTTCTAGCGGCGCCATCGCTCACCAGCATCGTCTTCCGCTGATCCAGAATTCCGCCCGCGCATCCGGCAAAAACTTCCAATCGAAGGCCTCGGCTCGCGCTGTCGCTCGAGTGTCTTTCCGGACGTTACTGCTCAAGCAAGCCATCGCGACTTTTGCCACGGCACTCACCCCGCGAGTGCCATACTCAAGAGGGGTAAACGGATCCGGTTTTCGCGTGAATCCGTCCTCGGGAACGCCGCCATCAGGCCACCGCTATGAAACGCAAACGACTCGGCGAGGTGCTTCAGGAACGCGGGCAAATCTCGCACGCCGATTTGACGAAAGCCATCGCAGAGCAGCAGGGCAAAGTCATCTTCCTCGGCGAATTGCTGCTCGAGAGGGGATTGGTCAATCAGAAGGACCTCGTCTCCGCCCTCGAAGAGGTCGCCCACGTTCCCTACGTCGACGCCGCCACCGCCGAGATCGAGCCCGACGTGCTGAAGCTGATTCCCCAATCGGTCGCCAAACGTTTCTGTGTCCTGCCCGTCCGCCGCGATGGCGTTCGCCTGGTCGTGATCATGGCCGAGCCGCAGAACCTCGGCACCATCGACGAATTGCGCTTCACCTCGGGCGTCGCAATTTCTCCGCGCCTTGGATTTCGCACTGAAATCTTCGCCGCCATTGAGCGGCATTACGGCAACATGCCGGCCGCGCCGACCACTCCGAAAATGGTCAAGGAGCGCGAAGCGGCGCGCGAAGCGCTCGATGATTCCACGCTGCCGGACATGGAGTTTGTCTCCACCAGCGCGCGCCAGGCCAATCAGGACGCGATCTCCGAAGTCCAGGCCGAACTCAAAAGCAAACGCACGCCGGCCGTTCGCCTCGTGTCGCAGATCATTCTCGGTGCGATGCAGAAGCGAGCCAGCGATATTCACATCGAGCCGCAAGCCGATGAAACTCTCGTGCGCATCCGCGTGGACGGCGTGTTGCGCGAACTCGATCGCGTGCCGCGCAACGTACAGAATCAGCTCATCTCCCGCATCAAGATTCTTTCCGACATGGACATCTCCGAGCGCCGCGCCCCTCAGGACGGCCGCTTCATGGTGATCGTCGGTCCGCGGCGACTCGATCTTCGTGTTTCAACGCTGCCCACGCAGTACGGCGAGAAAGTCGTCTTGCGACTTCTGGACACCGCAGCGCCCATGCAGAGCTTGTCCGATTTGGGTTTGCCCGGAAAAGTGTGCGCGCATCTCGAATCTTTGCTTCGCGCGCCGCAAGGCATGATTCTCGTCACCGGTCCCACCGGCTCGGGGAAAAGCACCACGCTCTATGCCTCGCTCAACCTGCTTCGCGACATCGCCGTAAATATCGTCACCGTCGAGGATCCGGTCGAGTATGTTCTCCCCGGAATCAATCAAGTGCACGTCAACGTGCGCGCCAATCTCACGTTTGCGACTTCGCTTCGCTCTATTCTGCGCCAGGACCCCAACATCATCATGGTCGGCGAAATTCGCGACACCGAAACCGCCGAAATCGCCATGAAAGCCGCGCAGACCGGCCACTTGGTTCTCTCCACGTTGCACACCAACGACAGCGTTTCCGCCGTCGTGCGCTTGCTGGACCTTGACATTCCCGGCTACCTGATCGCTTCCTCCGTCACAGGTATCCTGGCGCAGCGCCTCGTGCGCAAGCTTTGCGTCGCCTGCCGCACCACGCAACCCGCCACGCCCGAGATGGCCGCGCGCCTCGCCGGAGTCGGCCGCTTCGACGCCATCGATCATGTGGCCGTCGCCGTCGGTTGCCGCGAGTGCGACAACACCGGCTATCGCGGCCGCGTCGGCATCTACGAACTGCTTGTCTTCGATGAAACCATTCGCGAGTTGGTCCGCTCGGAAGGCCGCGTGGATCAGATTCGCGATGTCGCTCGCGCCAACGGCCTGCGCCTGATGCAGGAAGACGCGCTCGACAAGGTTCGCGACGGCGTCACGACTCTCGATGAAGTTCTGCGCGTCGTGCCGTTCGAGTTTTCCGCCACGCAGGATTGCCCCAAGTGCGGCCAGAAAGTCGTCACTGGCTGCCGTTTTTGCCCCAACTGTGGATCGCCATGTACGCCGAAGGCCAAGTCCAAAAGCATCCGCGACTTGGAACCCGCTCCGGAGGGAATTTTACAGCGATGAGCCCTGTGAAGACTTTGTCGAAATCTGCCAAGCGCTCGAAAAAACAGTCGAGTAAGTTCTGGCCGCCGCGCGAAGAGCAGCGCCTGCCGCATCTGCGCAACCTCTCGCTCATGTACGAAGGCTATAGCGAAGTCGTCTCGCTTCGCCCGCCCGATATCAGCCTTCGCGGCATGTTCATCAACACCGATCGCCGCTATCCCGAAGGCGCCGTCCTCAAGCTCCATTTTCGGTTGACGCGCTCCGGCGCCGATGTTGTCGCGCGCAGCGAAGTCCGCTACTGCATTCCCGGCGTGGGCGTCGGCGTCGAGTTCATCGAACTCGCGCCAAAGTGCGCGCGCGCCATCGAGGAAGAACTTGGTCTCGCGGGCGTAAAGAAGCGCGCCGCGAAGAGCAAAGCGTCGTCGAACGGCGCCTGATCGGTCTGAAATCGCCGGCCGAAGTCCGGGCGTTCCACCCGGCTCGGCCCGTCAGCCCTTGAGTTCAAATCCCCTCCCGTTTTCCGGCAGGGGAGTCCGCTGCGGCGGACCGAAAAAATTTCGCGCCCCAGGAGAGCGTCATGGATTCCGCCCCTTCACCGCGGCCACCGGCCGCAGCGCCGCCGGCCTCGACTGCGCAAGACGCGGCAACTGCCGCGCTGCCCAGCACTCCCGAAATTATCGCCGCGATGCTCAAGGCGTTTGACAGCGCCAGCGATTTGATTTTTTCTCCGGGCCGCGCCCCGCAAGTCGAACGCAGCGGCCAGCTGATCGAAGTGCAGATTCCCGGCGTCGGCAAGCTCACCCCCCCTTCCGTGCAGCGCATCGCCAACGATCTGATGGAACGCAGCGAATTCGCCGCCCGCAAACTCGAACAGGAAGGCTCCGCCGATTTTTCCTACAGCATGCCGCAGCTCGCCCGCTTCCGCGTGAATGTGTTTCGCCAGCGCGGCACTTGCGCCATCGTGATGCGCGTGATCCCCAACATGATTCCCGATTTCGCCTCGCTCAATCTCCCCGCGCAACTCGGCGAGATCGTCGATCTGCGCAACGGCATCGTGCTCGTCACCGGACCCACCGGCTCCGGAAAATCCTCCACGCTGGCCGCCATTCTGAATCGCATCAACGACGAAAAGGCCTATCACGTCCTCACCATCGAGGATCCCATCGAATTCCTGCACAACCACAAAAAATGCACGATTCATCAGCGCGAACTTTATGCCGATACGCCGAGTTTCGCTCTGGCTCTGCGCGCCGCGCTGCGCCAGGCGCCCAAAGTCATCCTGGTCGGCGAAATGCGCGACCGCGAAACCATGGAAATCGCGCTCGAAGCCGCCGAGACCGGCCACTTGGTTTTTTCCACGCTGCACACCATTGACGCCTCGAAAACAGTCGAGCGCATCATCGGCGCTTTTCCCATGGACAATCGCCAGGCCATTCGCACCCGCCTCGGCAAGGCTTTCCGCTTCATCGTCTCGCAACGCTTGATTCCTCGCGGCGATGGGAAAGGCCGCGTCGCCGCCATGGAAATTTTGAAATCCACCATGCGCACGCGCGAATACGTTGAGAAGGGCGAAACCGAAGGCAAGTCGCTGCTCGACGCCATGCATGACGGCGAGACCGAAGGCATGCAGCACTTCGACGGTGAAATCGAAAAAATGATTCGCGCCGGCACAATCACGATGGATGTGGGCCTCGGCTTCTCAACCAATCCCGGCAACCTGCGCCTCGAACTCACCGATTTCGTCGAGCAGGCCGCGCGCCCCGGCCCGAAGCCGGCGCCGAAAAAAACCGCCGATCCCGATCTTGAAATCGTCCGCTGATTCCGTTACATCGCGCGCGTTTGACCGCACTCCGACCGAGTGTTAGAGTTTTTCGGCGTTACAACCGGTGGGGCCGTGGCGCAGTTGGGAGCGCGCCTCGATGGCATCGAGGAGGTCGGGGGTTCGAATCCCCCCGGCTCCACCAACCTTCGCCAGCGCCAGCGCAGCAAAGGTTGCCGCGAGGTAGCCCAAAGGGCGAAGTCGGGCGATATATCTAAGAAGTTTGGATAAGCACCACCCAGCGCCGCCGATGTCGCCATGACCTACGTCTACATCCTAAGAAGTATCCCTTTCCCCACTCACCACTACGTAGGAATCGCCAACGACCTCCGCGCCCGCCCAAAAAAACACAACTCCCGCGAAGTCCCCCACACATCCAACCATGCCCCGTGGGCGATCAAGACCTACATCGCATTCGCCGACAGGCAGCAAGCCTCAGCGTTCGAGAGCTATCTAAAGACGCCCTCCGGCCGAGCCTTTTCCCACAAACGCCATTAACGCCGATCGCGTTTCGATTTCACTGCAATTGGAAGTGAACCACCACAACGATATGGGTTGCGGTGGGCTTGCCGTCAAGCATCGCCGGTCCGTACTTGCGCTGGCGGAGCGCGTCGAGCGCAGCCTGCCGAAGAGCGGTAGGTCCGGACAGCACAGCCATGCCCGCGATTTTCCCCATTTCGTTGATCGCCAGGTCGACCGAGACATCCCCTTGAACGTGTTGGGCTTTCGCGGCGTCGGGGTAGATCGGAGCGGGCGGCTTGGCAAGCAGTTGCGGCTGCACCACGCCGGTCGAGATGTGCGCCGGTGGCGGCGCTGCCGGGCCGCTGGACGGGCCTTCCGACATAAGGCCATTGACGGACGCGCTCTGCGCCGCGTTCGGAACGGCGGCGCCAATCGTCGGCGCGGCTTGATTCGTCGACCGCGTTGCGGCTGACGGCGCGGACATCGCCGTGCCCGCGACGTGCGCTCCGCGCGCGGCCGGTGTCGGCTTAGCCGCTGGCGCCTTCGTCGCAGCGGCGGCCGCGTTCGAGTTCGGTTGCGCGCTGCTCCGCGAATTGCTTGCGCTCGCGGTCGGCGGTGCGGCAACGGGCGCTGCGGCGGCACTGGCAGACGGAGCCGCATTGGCGGCGGGTTGCGCTGCGGCGGCTGCGGGCGCGCTTGCAGCGGGTTGGCTCGAAGCCGCGAGATTCGCGTCGGGCGCCGCTTTCTTCTGCCAGCGATAGATTCCGGCTCCCGCCGCCATAGCCAATGCCACGGCTGCGGCAACCGCCAGAATGCGCATCGGCTTCGGCAAACCTTTTGAGGTCTGCGCGGGCGCGACATCCGCGCCAAACAATTGTCCGCGCGCAATCACTTCGCTTTCGGCCAGCATCGGCGCCACTTCCGCGGAGACGCTGGGCGCGATGCGCGCGGAACTCGCGCGCACCGGCGCGGCGGGCGGCTCGGCAGCGAACGGCTCAAGGGCGATGTCCGCAACCGTGGACGCAGCGAATGCCGGTTTTGAAAATGCGGGCGCGGGCGGCGCGACCTGCGATTGCTGCGGCGCGCTCTTCGGCTTGTCGCGCAATATTGTCTCGCCGATCGGCGTCAGCGTGTCCAGCAGGTCGGAAACGTAACGCGCATCTCCCGCCGAAGGAGCGACCTTCGCGGCGTCGGTCTTGACGGCGGCAGGCACGAAAGGCCACGGCGCGAGCGGCGGTTTCGGCGGCGCCGCTTGCTGCGAGGAATCGCGCTCGGCGCGAATCGGCGGCGGAGTCGTGCGGATCGGGTCCAGCCGCTGCGTTGCTTCCGTGGCGCGCTGCTTGGCTTCGCCGGGAAGCGCGAGCGAATCGAGCAGATCGGGCAGAAATGAAAGGCCCGCGGCCGACGATGTGTTGGTCGTATCCACCGGAGAAACGGTTGAGCGGGCGGCGGGAACGGGCGTAATCGGGCGCGGTGCGGCGGGCGCTTTCGGCGCGTCTGGCACGGCATCGCGCTCGGCGCGGACCGGCGCGCTGGGCGAAGCGTCGTGCTCCGCCCGCATCGGCGCCACGGGGCGCGGTGCGGCGGCGCCCGGAGCCTTCGCGGCGCTTGCGGACTGAAATTCCTTTCCCCAGAAATTCGGCGCGGGTTGCAGGAATTCGAGCTCGACGTAACCCTTCACATTCGGATTGGTCTTCACGCTGACCACGCGGCAGGCGGCTTCTTCGTTCGATTGCAAGTGGCGCACGATCAGAATCTGCCCCGGCGCGACGGTGTCCGATAGGCGCACGACGGCGCCCTGCGCAAACACGATCACGGTTGTGGTCTGCTCGAGGAACGGCTGCGAGGTCTGTCCGCCGGCCGAAGCGTGCGACGATCCCTGCACCGACACGCCGATCTCGGTGCACACGGGATTCGCGCGTGAGAAGCCCTCTGTGCCGGCAGCCGACGAAGCTGCCGAGCTTGGAAAATCCACTGTTCGCGAGCTCATTTTCGGTTGCGACTCCTGCGCTGAGCGATGGGCCTGTGGGGACGCGTGCGAGGCTCCCGTGAAATCCAATTCGCGGCAGCGTAGCCGCAGAATTGCGGTGCAGGAGCCCAAACAAGCCCATTTTTCGCGGGTCGAGGCCGACCAGCCATGGTACTTCGGTACCAGAGTGCTCCAATTGCAAACTCGGCGGAGGCGATGCGGACGCTCGCGCCGGCAGAGACGTTGGCGCGACGACATTCTTTTGGAGCGAGAATTTTGGTGGATTGGCGCCGGGCGAAAACGCGGGAAATGGGGCGATACCCACCCCCATACCGTGTTTTTTGGAAGTGTTGATTCTAAACGACTTTAAGTCCTTATTCCCAGAAGTGTTGATTCTAATCGACTTTAAGTCCTTTGCGCCAGAAGTGTTGATTCTAGTGGACTTGAAAGTTATGCGAATGAATGAGATGCGGGATTTTTCCGGAATCTTGTAAGTGTTGATTCTGGGGAAGATGATCTCGTGCAGAATCAACACTTCTGGACATTTTCGGGAATCGTGATTCGGCGCGGAGTGGAAGGGGATGGCGGCGTGGGGCGAGATGCGCTGTTCGCAGCTCATGTTTTAGTATAGCACGGCTCTTACCACACTGTCAACAAAGAAGTGTGTTTACTCTATTCGAATACATTGGAATCTAAAGCTCGACGGTACTGGGGCTCGCGATGTCTTGCGCGATTGCGTTTTGACGAACAAAGGGCCGACGGTTTGCCTGCGATACGAAATGTGCAAACAAGAACGGGGTCTGCCCAGCACTAGGTGCTGAGGGCCGATGACTTCGATGACGGCAAGACTCGGCCGTCTCCCTGCGGGAAGTTTGCGGGCCGCCGGCAAATCGGATGAGTCCGCTCACGATAACCTTAGAAACAGATACTTGAGAATGGCACCGATGGTGGTAAATCCTGGTAGAAAGATTAAGGCGACCCCGGTGGTAAATAGCCATCCCTTCTTCTTAATCGGGGTGTACCGTTGAATTGCATACAATGGCCGTTGAATAATCGGCCAGAATAGCCGGTGAACCAGTAGAAATAGGGCGAGCAGCAGGGCAGCAAGTCCGGCAATCACGTTAATGAAATTGAAGACGAAGGAGAGCACCGTGAGGGCGCCAACGTCAGGTGCGAACCTGAAGATAAAGGCACCCAAATAGACGGTACCGACGATTGGAAGAACGGCGAGAATCAGATTTACAAAAATCATCAACACGATCTCATAGACGTGATCGATTGCCGAGATTCGTCGCAGAATCCATCGAGTGAGTGAGACGTAAGCGAAATCCCAGAGAAGGCTGACTAAGAAAGGTGTGAGCGCAATTCCCATCCACCTTAACGAAAGAAGGACGCCATAGCGTGCGATGACAAACGCTAGAAATCCAGATGTCGATATCAAGAAAAGGAGGATGGGAGACCACGACAGCACTCGAGCAAGCCAGCTATCGTCGAGTGCCGGGGTTAAAGCCGCGAGAAGGAAAATCAGGAAGTAGAAAAATGCCTGATGGCGGCTCGTATTCCCTGGATTGTGCGCGCGTCCGAACGCTACCGATATGAAAAAAAACATCGAAGCAATCGAGAGGTAGATTGAGACCAGGACAAACCGCAAGGAAACGGTACGTTCACCGAGAAGCCTGTTGAACCCCCGAGTCGTGAGCCTTGCGACCTCTCGCATGAAAGTCGCAGCGCGGGAACGAGACTTGATTTGCTTCTCGTCAAGCCTGATCCACCATTGCACAACTCTATCCTCGATCTTCCGTTCTTCGTTTTCGTGGAGGAAGAGCGCTGCGTAAATTAGCGCAGCCCCTAGGCTGTGAATTGCATAATGAATAGATAGCCAAAAGATGCTCATCGCGCGGCGAATTCTATCAGGTGTCCGGCTCTGGCGGCGACGTAGTGCTCCCGTTTGCTAGCGGTCGCTTCTTTCTCGGGGAATACGTCGTCGATTTTGTCCATTATCCGCTCCGCGAGTGTTACCGCGTCGTGGATGGTGATCGTTTGGGCGGGGCTCGCCCGGGTATCCTGGAGTCGGGAAAGCTTCCGGGCCGCGAGGAGGCTCGCCGCAATGAGGGGCACCCGTTTTCTTCCTTCGTCCACGGCGGTATAATACGACTTCGCTTTTTGTTTGCCTAGAGGGGTTTATGGCGATCGGTAGATGTCCGATGTGCCTCGAACTGAAAAATATCGTGGATAGTCATCTTATTCCGCGCGCGATGTACGCCTACCTGCGGCCTCCTGGCGGCCATCCGATTGCAGTGTCTGATGATTACATAGGCAGTACCGACAGGCAGCTCCACGACTACCTTCTCTGCGAGGAGTGCGAAGACAATTTGAATAAGGGCGGCGAGACGTGGCTGTCGCCACTCCTCGCGAAATATGGCGGTCCGTTCCCCCTCTATGAACTTTTGGCGACTTTACCGCCGGATATTGTTGACGGGAAATCGGCGGCGTATGCCGCGAAACGTAATCCGCAGATTGATTGCGATAAACTGACTCATTTCGCTATGGGAGTTTTCTGGAAGGCGGCCGTTCACTCGTGGAAAGGTGGCCAAAAGACTCCGATGATTGATCTCGGGCGTTATCGGGAGTCGGTCCGTATTTTTTTGGGGAATCAGTCGCCATTCCCTGCGGGCATGGCTTTGACGATCGGGGTGTTACCTGCGCCCGTGACGTTCACGACGTTTGAATATCCTCGTTGGGAAGCGGAGACTCGATGGGATAAGTTCTCATTTTATCTTCCCGGCGTTCGATTCGTCCTCGCGGTCGGCGATTCCATTGATCCCGGAATCAGGGCGAGCTGCTTTGTGCGAAACGCTGCCCATCCGATAATCGTTACGGATTTTTCGTCCAAGATGATTGATGCTGCCAAAAACCTGCTTACCTCGCGGAGACATATCAAGAAATTCGAACGGCTAGCGAAGGAAATTAAACGGCCATCTTGAAATTCGATCACTGTGTTTCAACCGTTGTTAGACCCTTCGAACACTGGCGCACGATTTCCCCCCGCTTCGCCAGTCTCATTTTCCGCGCGTGAATGGTGCCGCGAGTGGCCTTCACGTTGAAGCAGTGTGGCGGGGTGTGGCGAGTCCTGCCTCCGGCACGCAGGGGCGGGGGCGAAGTCAAGATCGACGGACAAACCCTTTACTGCGCAAAGGATGTGCCACTCCGGGCTGCACAGGGCGCAGCCCGAGAGGCGCGGTTCGTCACGTCGCGGCGAATTTCGCAAGTGTTTTCGGCGGCGGCCGGATAGGAAAAGCGCCACAGAGGGTGAGCCAGCCGCCCCGGGCTGCACGGGGCGCAGCTCGAGAGACGCGGTTCGTGACGTCGCGGTGAATTTCACAAGTGTTGTCGGCGGCGGCGGAATATAAAAAGCGTACCGAAGGGTGAGCCACCCGCCAATCATAGAAGCTCTGCGGCTCGCACGATCAGAAACAATCCTGCCACGACGGCGACGGCCCCGATGGCTCGCGCGACGCGCTCACCAGCCGGTGCGAGGCGTTCGGCGGTGATGGCCGCCGCGACGACAACCATCGCGCGAACATCCATAACTCCAATGACCAGAAGGATCGCTATGAGACCGACACAGCACTGGGCGCATTCAAAGCCGAGAAACAGGCCGTGTCGCCAAGCCGTGCCTGCGTCAGTTCGCATCGCTCGGTCACGCCCGGGCGATTCCCGGCAGCAGGCAAGATGACGCGCCTTCCACTGGGAGAACTGAAGGGAGCCAGCGAGCAGGACGACGACGCCGACCGTGATCGGTACGGCGCGCGCCAGCGCTGGCCGCTGCATCACGACGACCGCCAGAGCGACGGCCAGCGGAAACGCGGCCATTCCGAACACTGTCCAGACGAAGAAATAACCCGCGCCGACAAGCGCGGTTCGCCGACCGAGGCGCGTCTCGCCTCCCCTGCCCGCAGCGTTCCGGTAGCGCCGCAGCATCGGAAGGAGGGATGGGAGCATCATGGCAATCATCATCGTCAGCCACATCGCCAGGAATATCGCCGCCGAGGCCGTCCAGGATTGTCCAGGCATCCGCATCCAGGTCATGGACATTGTCCAACCGCCAGGCATTTCCATTCCGCCCGACATCGAGCGGAAGAAATAAACGGTTCCTGCCACGCTGGCAGCGAACGCGAGGGCACAAACCACGTTAAATTCAGCCGACAGTGTGGTCTCATTGCCGCTAGCGGAAGTTCCATGCTCCGTCATATCGCGGGTGATCACGAGCAGCAGTTTTTTGATGCGCCTTTGCCGTATTCATCGTGGCGGCGTAACCATGCCCCCATCGGGACGCCCTCGTCACGGCCCTTCGGTGTGCGATCCAGAATCGCGTAGTACCCCATCAGGAACTCCGTGCCGCGGGTATAGGTGGAGTAGCAGAGGTAAACTTTGTCGCCCTCGCGCGCGAAGACGCTGACCCCGTGCCCTTCGGAGAAGTAGCCGGGTATATCAGTGCCGCTCGCGCTTGCGTTTTGAGCAACGACCGGGGGCAGTTTGTCGCGAAACTCCTTATCGCCGAGCAGCCGAAACGCCGTTACCTCGTTTGACTCAAGCAGCGGCGCGACTTCGTGCCGGGACTCGATGGCGGATACACCGAAGTCGAAGTTGAAGTCGCTTTCGTAGCTGGACGCCCAGTTGAAGCTCCAGCCCATGCGGCGGCGGTAAGCGAGCAGCTTGTCGAGCGGCGCGCGAGAGATGCAGATCATCGTCACGTCGCGGGCCTCAAGATGCGGGAGAACGCCGTTGAAGCTGTCCGCCGTTGCCGAGCAGGCCGGACAGCCGGCGGTGTAGCCGGGACCAAACATGAAGTGGTAGACGAAGAGTTGAGAGCGTCCACGGAAGAGGTCCAGCAGCGATGCACTCCCTTCGTCGGTTTCGAATCGATATTCCTTGTCCATCTGAACCCACGGCAGCTCCCGCCGCTGTCGCGCCAGCTCGTCGCCGCGCCGCGTTAGCTCCTTCTCTTCCTTGAGCAGTTCGTGCTGGGCTGCAAACCACTCTTCACGTGTTCCGGTCTTGTGGTGAGTCATAGTTGTATCTCCTATTGGATCACATGTCCGAATGTGTGCTCAGGCCGATGCTAGCCAGGTTGGAAAGATGCCCGCTGGCCTGTCAGCCACACGATTTCGCAAATCTCGCGTTCGAGCTGAAGTTGCCTCCCGCTGCGGCGGATATCTCAAAGATGCGCGGCGTGTTAACCCGCGTGGCAATCAAGCGCGTCGAGTTAGTTTAGCCGCTATCGATCACTCTCCTTTTGGAGGTGGTGGAACGCCGGCGTTTCGTCACTCAACTTAGACGATAATTCCTGGAACCTGGCGGCAAGGGCAGCTTCCAAGCGGTCAAACTGCAAAGGCCCGCCCGGACTACCGTGTGCAGTCACTCCACAAGGGACATGGCCGCCAACCAGTTCGTCGGATCGCAGCACAACAATATCGATGCTCAGCATTGGTGTCTGTTCCGTTGCGCACAGTTAAGGGAACGGGGGACGGGCAGTTCCCTGATTTTCTCGGATCGCGATTGTAGGGTCGCGGCTGTTTTGCAGAGTGCGGATCCTATCGTGCGTGATTGTCGGCAGAAAAATATCAGCGAGAGCCGCGTCTGTTTCTTTTTCCCGCAGAATCTCAAGGCCGGCCGCTTATGCGGACTCGTCCAGTTCGGCGACGGTAGACGCGTCTCGCAGCGTTGGCTAGAAGGCGACGGCGCACAGGCAGGAGTGCCTGTGCCACGAAAGTTTGTGCCGCCCCTACGGGGCTCGAAACAATTGAAAAAGAATTTGAATTGCGGATCGTACCCAGGCCTTACGGCCTGGGCTAGATTGTGCCGCCCCTACGGGGCTGACGCTTAATGGGATTGCGATTTCGACTTAGGCGGCCGGTTGGCTGCGACGAGGGCTAAAAGGCGACGGCGCACAGGCAGGAGTGCCTGTGCCACGAAAGTTTGTGCCGCCCCTACGGGGCTCGAAACAATTCAAAAAGAATTTGAATTGCGGATCGTACCCAGGCCTTACGGCCTGGGCTTCCCGACGGGGTCGGGACGCAAAGAGCGCGAGTCTGTGGCGCCCCCTGCCTGCCGGCAGGCTACGGGACTGATGGTCGATGGGATTGCGATTTCGATTTTGGGCGCGCGGTCGGTTGGGACGACGGATAAAAGGCAGAGGCACACAGCCAAGAGTGGCTGTGCTACGCAAGGCGAATCAAAAACGCCACACGCAAAGCCGGCGTATGGGGCACCGGCAAAGGGAACGAAACCGTTTAGCTTCGTGAGGTGTGCTCTATGGCATAGCGACGAGGTCGCTCGAAGAACACGATGTGGATGCGATTCGAAGTCGGCAAGCAGAGAAAAGGAGCCTCAAGGCTACCATGACCCAGAACACCAATCGCACGTCACATCTTCTCGCGCTGATGAAGAAGGGCGACGACGCGTTCAATTCGCGCGACTTCGCCGGAATGAAGGCAGCACAGCACCCCGACATGATCGCGCACATCACAGGGATCCCAGAGCCGCTGCGCGGACAGCCAGCGCACGCCGCGGCGATGAAGGCGATGATCCGCATCTTCCCCGACGTTCACGTCTACAACGACCCCTACCCAATCCAGTTCGGAAGCGGCGACTGGACCACCGTGATCACCCGCGCCACCGGGACCTTCAGCGGGGAGATGACGCTGCCCAGCGGCAAAGTGATCGCCCCAACAGGAAAAGCGTACGACCTCACCTTCGCCACGAGCGCAAGGTGGGACGGCGACCTGCTCATCGAAGAGTTCGTCTCCTTGGACACTGATCTGCGGGCGCAGCAGATCGGGCTCGCCTAGTCTGGGGGAACGCAGAACGCGCGAGAATGTGCCGCCCGTAAGGGGCTTATGGTCGATGGGATTGCGGTTTCGATTTTGGGCGCGGTTCCGGATGCGACGAGGGATAAAAGGCAACGGCGCACAGCCAGGAGTGGTTGTGCTACTCGCGCGGTCAATTCTTCAGAAGCGTGGCGTTTAGTTTTACGTCGCTGTCCTGGAGGACGTCCAGATCGCGTTGCCAGGTGTGGCCGTTTTGGTCTTTTACTTCGACGGTGTGGGAGCCGGCGGAGAGGTTGAAGACGGCGGGGGAACTGCCAACGAAATTTCCGTCGATGTAGATGTCGGCGCCATCGACGTCGCAGACAAAGGACACGCGGCCCGTGCCCGTGGCGGGCTGGGAGTTATTCGGGTCGGCGGGCGGAGGATTGGTTTGCGCGGCGGGCGGCGAATCGGATTGCTGCGGGCTGATATTGGGGAAGAACTGTTTCAGGACTTTCAGGAGGTCGGTCGAACTGAGGGCGAAGCCGATGCCTTCGAGGGGCCGGCCGTCGGTGGAGACAAATCGTTTTTGCGTGGTGATGCCGACAACGTCGCCGGCTTCATTGAGCAAAGGGCCGCCGGAATTGCCGGGATTGATCGCGGTGTCGGTCTGAATCCATGAGCCGGGCTGGCCGGCCAGCGGGCCGACGCCGCTGACGATTCCTTTCGTGACGCTATTTTCGAAGCCGTCGCCGGGCGAGCCGATGGCGACGACGGTGCTGCCGCGCTCGACGGATTGGGCCGGCGCGAGGGTCAGCTGAGGAAAGTTGCCGCCTTCGAGTTTGAGCAGGGCGATGTCCAGCGTGGGATCGATGTAGACCACGTCGGCCTGGAAAATTTGTCCGTTCGCGGCTTTGGCGGTCAACGACGCATTGCCCTGAGCGACGTGGGCGTTGGTCACCGTGACTCCGGTCGAGCTGATCACGAATCCTGACGCGGTGCCTTCCGCGCTGATCAGACGAAGCACGGCGGGGCTGGCGTCCTTAACGATTTCTTCGGTCGTCAGAGCGGGGCTCATCTCGACCGGCGCGGCGTCGGAGAGTTTCGCGCGGACTGTGCCGGTGAAAACGGTCTCGGTCTTCACCAGCGTGAAATTGAACGTGTCGCCTTTCAGAACGTAATACTCGCCGAAATTTTTGTAGCCTGTGCCGTCGAAGGCCACCCAGGGCGATGGCCCGGTAGCCAGGTCCGCTTCCTTGGGCGCGTAGCCCGCGAGGCTCAGTTTCAGGTGCATCTGATGCCGAAGCACCTTGCCGAACGCGGTTCGCGATCCGTGCAGATAGCCGCCGGGAACCTCCATGGTGTACGGCGTTTTGCCGACTTCGATGCCTTCGATTTCGACCGTGGCGCCGGGAGGATCGCTATCGATCCGCAAATAATTCTTCGCGGCGCTGCGCCCCGGCGCGCACAGGATCGCAGCGGCGCATGCGACTGCGGCCAAACCTGGTGCGATTCGTCGCACGAGCGGAGTTCTCCTCAGCGGACCTGCATGGCACGCAAGTCTCCAATCGCACTGGACGCTCAGCGAGAGTGGGTTACGCCCGCGGGCGGGAGAAAAGTGTCATCAATTGAGTACACGTCGGCCGGAGAGGTGACCACGATTGATGCCACTTAATCGCGAGAAAGCGGGGCCGGTAAGATCGCCGGCCCCGCTCTTTCGGCGGCATCGCGCCGCGCTACATGCCGATGTATTGGACGTGGACGTAAGCGCCGGTATCCATGTTGTAGAGCAGGTACCAGCCGGGGTGATCGGAATCGACGTAGACGACGAATTCGTCGCCGCAGGTGGTCCAGCACCAGGCGGAGGCGACATCCCAATCCCACGCGGCGATTTCAAATCCATATCCGCCGGGGAACCAGAATTGATGATTAATGGTGTCAATGCGCAATATGCCGAACGGATGACCCGGGCCAACCATGTTGAAGTGGCCATGCGCGTAGGGGTGATCGATATGGAAGCGCGGGTCGTTGCGCGGCGGGTGGCCATACCAGTGATCGTTGTTCACATGTTGACTGGGGTCGTCGCGGCCGTCGGGCGTGTGCTCGATTTCGGCCGGGGCGCTATGCGAGCGGCGGGGCGGCGCCGGGGGCGGATGGCCGCCGTTGCCGGCGTGCTGGTGCTGCTGCGCGAAGAGCGACATTGCAAGAACGAACACTAGAGTTGCCGTGAGAGTGAGAGCTTTTTTCATGAAGGTCTCCTTTCCTATCATCGTGGATGAATTTTTAGATCATCCAGTTGCCTGGGTCGATACAGCGACGAATGTAAGTTATGGCAAGGAACGCTGTATATCAAGAGCGGCGGCGGGGCGTAGGCGGTACCGGGGCCTGGGTACCATTGAAATTGCGGGGCGGGCGGAGCGAGAATAATGACGAGCGAAGAATATGGCAGGAAACATTTTCGCTCGTGCCGGTGTCTAAGACATTAGAAGCGCGGGGTAGCCACGTGGCTGCCGGAGCGCTTCTGGGCCAAGGCAGCCGGTGGATGCGCAAGGCCCGCAATCGGCAGCTCCGTTGGCTACGCCGTTGGGCAGAAGGCGGCAAGCGTGTCGGACGTGGCGCACGTTCTCTCGTGGCCGCAGGACGAAGCCGGCCTGGTGACCGAGCTGCAAGGCGGCTCGGAGTCGGCATTCGACTGGCTGGTTACGCACTACCATGGCCCGGTGTACGGGTTGATCGCTGGACTTGTGGGCGATTCGGGGGAGGCCGCGGATATCACGCAGGAGGTTTTTCTGAAGGCGTTCCGCGGCGTGGGAAATTTTCGGCGCGGGAGTTCGCTGCGCACGTGGTTGTATCGCATCGCGGTGCGCGAATCGCTGAATGCGCGGCGGTGGTGGTGGCGGCATCACCGGCGGCAGACTTCCCTGGAAGTCGAGCGCGAGGACGGACCGCAGACCATGGAGATCGAGGATCCGGCGGAATCGCCGCTCGATCTGGCCGAAAGCAGCGAGACGCGGCGGATGGTGTGGAGCGGCCTCGATCAAGTGCCGGAAGTTTTTCGCGGCGCGGTGATTTTGCGGGATTTGGAAGGGTTGAGCTACGAAGAGGTGGCCGAAGTGCTGGATGTTTCCGTGGGCACGGTGAAATCGCGAATTTTGCGCGGGCGTCAGGCGCTGCGCGAGATTCTCGCTCCGCTTGTCGAGCGGCCGCAGCGCGCGGCGCCGCCGATGCTGGCGATGCGACGCGCGCGTCCGATTGCGGCAATGCGACGCGCGCAATCGATTGAAGCAATGCGCTCCGCGCTGCCCGGCGGAGGTGCGCGATGAATTGCGCGGAAGTTCGAGGCTTGCTGGCGGGATATCTCGATGGCGCCTGGCCGGCGTCGCGTGCGAACGATCATGGGCGCGTGGCGAATCATTTGGAATCGTGCGCGGATTGCCGCGAAGAACTTGAAAACTACCGGAAGCTTTCCGCACTGATGGCGCGCGTGGAGCGTCCGGCGCCGCCGGCGGATTTAGCCGCGCGCATTCGCGTGCGCGTCAGCGAGACGCGGACGGAAGCGGGCCGCCCGGGCGCGTTCGCAATCTTCGGAACCAAGCTGCGCCGCTGGAGCGATCGCTGCGAAATCGTGCTGAAGAATATTCTGGAGCCGCTGGCGCTGCCGGTGTCCGGCGGCCTGGCTGTGGCGCTGGCCGTTTTCGTGGTTGTGGGCCAGGTGCTGGGCCTGGGCGCGCCGTTGCACGCGGTGACCAATGACGCCCCCACGAATCTTTTGCAGCCGGCGCGGCTCGAGTCCCTCGCTTCGTTTCCGATCACCGGAATCGAGGACGCAAGCCATGGCACTTCGCACGTGCTGGTGGTGGAAGCAACGGTGAGTGCCAACGGCGAAGCGGCGAGCTACCGGATTTTGTCCGGTCAGACGGATGAAGCGTTGCGGCGCGAGCTCGATCAAGTGATGTTGTTCTCGCGGTTCCGCCCGGAATTGAGCTTTGGCCGCCCGACCGACGGCGGCCACGTGGTGCTGAGCTTCAGCGAGTATCGCGTCCGCGGCTGACGCCGCCGCTCTATTTTTCCCGCGCCGCGCGTTTCTTGACTGGCGCTGGCCGTACTTGTAAAGTGGCACCCCGGGCGTGGACACGGCAGCGATCTGCGCGTCCCCTCCATTAGCATGCAACTCACTTCCAAAGCGCTCAAAGTAATCGCGGCACTGTGTCTCGCGGCGGGCGCCGCGGCCGCGCAGTCGCAGCCTCCGCCGGCGCAAGCTGCTCCGCCGCCGCGGGTGCCGGTGACCGCGCTGCCGCCTGCTTCCAGCGCAAGCGCCGCGGCGGAGATCAAAGGCCCGGTGAGCATCGAGCCGAGCGAACAGCTTTTTGTGACGATGTGCGCGATGGACGCAGCCGGCTTCGATCCGGAGGGCGGCGGAACGCCGGCGCGCATGCGGCTTCGCGCGCAGATGGAAGCGTTGCAGGGACCGGCCGTCGAAGCGTTGCGGAAATTTTATCAGGATCACATCTTAGGCGATCCCGGCGCCACGCTTTCGCGCTACGTGGTTTACGCGCTGGTGATGGGGCCGCCGCCGGACTTCGACGTTGAGGTGCATCGCGAGGACGTTTCGCCCGATGCGTTGGCGCTCGAAGGATTCGGCGAAGTGCTGGCGAATTTTTACGCCGAAGCTCACATCGAAGCGATCTGGCAGCAAGTCGAGCCGCAATATGAGGCCGCGGAGAATTATATCGCCGGCCCGATTTCCAACGTCGTGTATGTCACGGGTGGGTATCTTCGCGAGGTGGTGAACCCTTCGAGCCCGCTCAGATTTACGGTGTACATTGAGCCGCTGGTTGGCGCGCACTCGAATTTCCTGAACCTTGGCGATCAGTACGCTTTCGTGGTCGATCCGGGCATCGATTTGCCGGTGATCGAAATTCGCCACGCCTTCCTGCACTTTTTTCTCGATCCGCTGGCGTATCGCTACCACGGCACTGTCGCGGCCGACGCCCCGCTGCTGAATTTTGCCGTTCGCGCGCCGCGCCTGCCACCGGAGTACCGCGATGATTTCACTTCGTTCTTCACCGAATGCCTGGTGCGCGCGGTGGAATTGCGCATGGACCGGCCGGCGGATCTCGAAGCGCGTTTGGCGAGCCAGGACGGGGACGGCTACGTGCTGGTGCGGCCGCTGGTCGCGCAGTTGATGTTATTTGAAAAAGCCGCGCCGCCAATGAGCCTGTACTATCTGAACCTGGTGCGCGGGATCAACGTGGCCGCGGAATCGCAGCGCCTGGCCAGCTTGAAATTTGCGCCGCGAACCGAAGAAGCCGTGGAGCGTCCGCACATCGCCGTCAACTACGCCGACAATGCCGATTTGACCGAGGGCGAGCAGGACATCGCGCTCAACAAAGGCGACGATGCAGCCTCGGCGTTTGGGCGCGTCCTCGCGCGGCATCCGGCCGAAGCGCGCGCCCTCTACGGATTGGCCGTGGCATCGCTGATGCAAGGGCAAGGCGACCGCGCGCAGGAACTTTTCCAGCAGATCATTGCCGCCGGCCCGGCCGCCGGCCCGGCCGCTGGCCCGGCCGCCGCGCCCGGCGCTTCGCCCGCGCAAACCGGCGCGCCGGCGGACGCGGACGATTTGGACCGGCCGGACGCGCGCGTGCTTTCCTGGTCGCACGTGTATCTGGGGCGGCTGTATGATGTGCAGGGAAACCGCGACCAGGCTGTGGCCGAATACCGCGCCGCGCTGGCGGTGGACGGCGCGCCCGACGAGGCCAAGGCGGCAGCGCAAAAAGGCGTGGACCAAAGCTTTGCCCCGCCGAAGCCGGCGGATAGTCCGGGGAATTCGCAGCGATAAGCGGCAGCAATCGAGCACTCATCTCGCAAAGGAGTCACGAATCATGAACCGAATTTTGCTGAAAACAGGCGGCGCGGTTTTGCTCGCGTTGCTGCTGGTGGCCGCGGGCAAAGCTCAGATGAACCAAGCGCCTGCGCCAATGCAGACGCAGCCTGCGCAAGCGCCAAACGGCGCGGCGCCAGCGGCGCAAACTCCCGCTGCTCCCGCAACGCCTCCGGTGGACCCAGCGGAGGAGGCGGCATTCCACGCATTTATGGCCGCGCACGCCCCCGATCCGGCGGCGCAGATCAAGTTGGGCGAGGCGTTCGTGAAGACATATCCCGCCAGCACCCACCTCACGACGGTCTATTCCGCGCTGGCGCTCGACTACCTGACGACCAACGACTCCGACAAAATGATTGCGGCGGCGCAGAAGGCCATTGAGATCGATCCGGACAATGTCGATGCGCTGTCGCTTACCGTTTGGGCTATGGCGCGAACGGTTGACGGCGATTCGCCCGGCGCGACGGCGGAGTTCGCGAAGCTCCAAAGCTACGGCCACCACGCGATCGTGCTTTTGGCGACCCTGCAGAAACCCGGGGGGCTCGATGACGCTGCGTTCACCGCCGCGAAAAACGACAATCTCTCGATGTGCCACAGCGGGCTTGGCCTGATCGATCTGAAGCTGGGCGACGCACAGGACGCCGTGAGCGAACTGAGGCAGGCGGTGGCGCTGGCCGGGACGCCTGACCCGGTGGACTACTTCGTGCTCGGGCACGCGTACGACGCCGTCGGCCAATTCGACGACGCCGAGACCGCATTCTCGAAGTGCGCCGCCGACGGGCCGATGCAGGATCGCTGCAAGGTCGGCCTCGAAGACGCGAAGCAGCAGAAATTGACGGCGCCGACTGCCGCTCCGCCGAAGTCCTGAGCGTGTGACATTGCGATGGCGGAAGCAGACCTGGCCCGATTGGAGACGGATCTCGGCCATACGTTCGCCGATCGGAATCTGCTTGACCGGGCGCTGACGCACCGTTCGGTTACGCCTGATCTAGGGGCCGCCGCCGGAACCGGGGACAACGAGCAGCTGGAATTCCTGGGCGATGCCATCCTCGGAATGCTGGTCAGCGAGGAATTGTTGCGCGCTTTCCCCGCGTGGAGTGAAGGACAGCTCTCGAAAAGCCGCGCGCGCATCGTGAATGAAACTTCGCTGGCCGAATCGGCGCGGCACATCGAGCTCGGCAAATATCTTCGGCTGGGCCGCGGGGAAGAGAAGACCGGCGGGCGCGAAAAGCCCGCTCTGTTGGCCGACGCGCTCGAGGCCGTGGTCGCGGCGGTGTATCTCGATGGCGGTCTGGAGGCGGCGCGCGGATTCGTTCGCCGCGCGGTGGTGGCGGGCGCGCTTGAAGCCGAGGCCGCCAGCCCCGGACGCTCTGATCACAAGTCGGCGCTGCAGGAATTGCTGCAGGCCGAAGGGCGCGGCCCGGCGGAATACCGCGTGATCGAAGAATCGGGACCTGACCACCGCAAAACGTTTCGCATCGAAGTGCGCGCCTCGGGCGTCAGCGCGACGGGCACCGGCAGAACAAAAAAGGAAGCCGAGCAGGACGCGGCGCGCTCCGTGCTCGAACAATTAGGCCCGAATCGCGGAGAGGCATAGCGCCGAGATGGCGGAAGCGCCCGAAGCGTTGCGGGACCGTACGCGCGCGGCGGAATCGTGCGCTGGGCGCATTGAGCGCGAGAAATGGAAGAAGGCACAGCAACGATGCCCGAAACCGACGAAGTAAAGGAAACTGGAGCTGCCGAGCGTCCCGCGCGTCGCGAAGAAACCTCGCTGCGCGAATACGCCGAATCGCTGCTGGTCACGGTGATTCTGGCGCTCTTTGGCACCACGTTCATCGTGCAGGCGTTCAAGATTCCATCGGCTTCGATGGAGCCGACGCTGCTGGTGGGCGATCACGTTCTTGTGAACAAATTTATTTTTGAAGGGCGCGGGCAATGGTACGCGCGCTTTCTTCCGTATCGCGACATTCGCCGCGGCGACATCATCGTGTTTCATTATCCGTTCGACGACCATCCGCATTACGTGAAGCGCGTGATCGGAATTCCGGGCGACCACATAAAAATTGTCGATGAGGAGGTGTACATCAACGGCGTGGCGCTGAATGAGCCGTACGCCGTGCATACGCGCGACGCGGCGTTTGAGCCGTTCGGCCTGAATTACCCGCCGACAGATGCAAGCGGTTTGGATCCCACGATGCGCCCCGAATGGGCCGCCGACATTCTGAATCACGTGCAGGACGGCGAACTGGTCGTGCCGCCCGGCAAATATTTCGCGATGGGCGACAACCGCGACGACAGCGCCGACAGCCGCTATTGGGGATTCGTGGATCGCGAAGCGATCATGGGGCGCCCGGTGATCATTTATTGGTCGGTGAACGAAGCCGAGACGGAATCCGGCGACGAAGGCCTGGGCGGCCAAATGTACGATCTGATCGATTCGCTCCTGCACATTTTTTCGCGCACGCGCGGCGGCCGCATGTTCCACGAAGTGCATTAGCCGCGGCGAGTCCGTGCCTGCGCGGCCACAGCTGCACGGCGCGTGCGGCGCGGCTTTTCTTTCCCTCCGCGATTTGCCACAATTCGTTTCCGCCTCATGCTTCGCAAGCGCAGTTTCCGGTGGGCCGTGATTCTCGCGGCCGTTCTGCTTGTGTCCAGCGAAGGGTTCTCCCTCCTGCTGCGAACGGCCGCGTCGCGGCGCTATCTGACCGCGCGCCTGGAATCGAGTTTCGGCCGCCCCGTCGATGTGCGCGCGTTCAGCTTCAGCCTGCTCGATGGCCCGCGCATTGAGGCGTCCGACGTGAGCGTCGCCGAGGACCCGCGCTTCGGTAACGAATATTTTATTCGCGCCGATCAATTGACCGCGGGGCCGCGCTGGTCGGCGCTGCTTTCCGGACACTTTGAATTCGGGACGCTTTCCTTCACAAGCCCCACGCTGAATCTGGTGCGGTTGGCGGATGGGCACTGGAATCTGGAAAGCTGGCTGCCGGCGCCCGCTGCGGCGGGAAATCGCGCGGCGGGCGGCGGCGCGCGGGCGGCCGTACTGCGTTTCCATCTCGCGCGGATCGAAGTGGTTTCCGGACGCGTCAATTTTAAAGAGGATCAGGACGTCCGCCCGTTCGCTCTCGAAGACGTGAGCGGCGATCTCGAACAGGAAAGCGCGGGACGCTGGCAGCTCGATTTCAATGCGCAGCCGATGCGGCCCGGCGTGGCGCAGCCGCAATCGGGAATGGTGCGGATTCACGGAATCGTCGGCGGCACGTCGTCGCGGCTGCAGCCGGCGGATCTCGATGTGACGCTGTGGGGCGCGTCGATTGAAGACGCGCTGCGTTTGGCGCGCGGGCAGGATTATGGAATGCGCGGCGCGCTGGAAGCCGATCTTCACGCGCACGCGGAGCCGCCGGCGCCAGATGCCGCCGCGAATCCTTCCGCCGCCGCGCCCGCGGATTGGAACGTAACCGGCGCCGTGCGTCTTTCGGGAATTCACCGCTGGGAATCTCCCGCGAATCCGGGGCAGCCCTCCGTGAACGTAATTTTCGATGCGATGTGGCGCTCCGGTGAATCGCGCGTTTCGATCGCGTCGTGCGACGTGGAAGCGCCGGGCTCGGCCGTACACGCGAGCGGCGAACTGGCGTGGAATCATGGTTTTCATCCGCGCATCGCGCTCGCGCCGTCGGAAATTGCGTACGAAGATCTGCTCGCGTGGTATCGCACGCTTCGCGGCGGCGTCGATGACGATCTTTCCGTCGAGGGCTCGTTTCGCGCCGAGGGCGCTGCGCAGGATTGGCCGCCGCGCATCGTTGACGCTTCGCTTGAAAGCGCCGGCGCCCGCGTCGTGCCGAACGCCACGCTTGCGCCATTGCGCTTAGGCCGATGGAACACTTCGCTTCAGGCCGGCGGGCTCAATTCGTCGCTGGCCGTGGTTCAATTTGAGCCGCTGCCGGGCGCGCCGGCGGCTTCGCGCCCGAGTCCGCTGCGGATTCAGGCGTCGCTTCTGATGCCGCAATCGGGCCACGGCGCTGCCGATCACGGCTGGCGATTTCGAGTTGCGGCCGATGGCACCGCGGATCGCGTGCAGGATTATCTTGCGCTCGCGCGGCAATTTGGCTGGCCGGCGGCGCCGCTGTGGAGCGCCGAAGGTTCGCTGGCATTTCACGTGAACGGCGAAGGCGATTTTCATCGAGGATCGACGGATTGGAAGGGCACGATCGAATCGCGCGATCTTCTGCTGCAATTTGCATTCTTGAATCAACCGGTTGAACTTTCCGACGTCTCGCTCGCTCTCGGTTCCGGCGCGGCGCAAAAACTCACACTGGCATCGGCACAGGCATTTGATGCGCATTGGTCCGGCACGATTTTCCGCAGCGCCGCGCATCCGGCGTGGCAATTCGATCTGACGGCGGATCGCCTGGATGCCGCGGCGCTCGATAGATGGATTGAGCCGCGCGCGCGCCCGGCGGGATTGCTCGATCGGCTCGGGATTTTTGGCGCGCCGCAAGGCGCCGGCGGCGGCGCATCGGAGCAGGCGCCCGCGATTCCGATCCTGGCGCGCGGGCGGTTGCGCGTGGGCGAATTTGATTTGGCTCCGTTGCGCGTCGTGCAACTCGATGCCTATGTGGAGGTCGCCGGAAAAACCATTCAAGTGCATCGCGCCAAAGGCGGCTTCGCTGGCGGCGCAATCGAAGGCGAACTCACCGCCGCGCTCGGCGCAGAGCCAACATACGACGCGCAGATGCGCTTCGATCGCGTGGACCTCGCGACGCTGGCGCAGGATGTCCCGTCGCTCGCGGGAAAATTCGATGGCGCCGCATCGTGCGATTTGTCGCTGCGTGCCGGTGGAATCGGCCGCGACGCGCTGCTCGATTCGCTCACGGGCCACGGGTCGCTCTCCGCGCGCAATCTTCAAATTCGCGGCTTCCACCTCGGCTCGCTTCGCGAGGATCCGTCCGCGGCCGGCGACGAGCGCTTCGGCGAAGGCCGAGCGGAATTTCGCGTCGAGAACCGGAACATTCGCGCCGCGCCGGTGAAACTGACGCGTCCCGCCGGCGATTCTCTCGTTGCGAACGGGAGCGTGGATTTTCAGGGCGCGCTCGATTTTCGCATCGAGGTTCCCACGCCACCTCGCTTCGCGCCTACTCGCGTGGCGGGACCCGCGATGCTTTCGGATTCCGCCGCGCCGGCGTCTGCGGCGTTTCACCTGACGGGTTCGGTCGCCGCGCCGCTGCTTGTGCCTTCCACGGCCGGTGACGCGCCGCCATCGCTCGCGCCGCATGTGCGCGGCGCGGGGCGCGAAGCGCAGCGCTGACACAATGTTTCGATCGCGATCACTCGTCTGCATCATGCTCGCGCTCGTCGCAATCGCGTGCGGCGCTGAACGCGCCGTCAGCGCAGACGGGCAGGCGGCGCCGGCGGATCAGCCGCTGCACGTGATTTTTTCCGCCGGCGCGACGTCGGTTTTCCGCATCCAACTTACGGTGACGGCGCATCTCGGTGGTGAACAAACCGAAACGATCGGCGCGAAAACATATGTTGCGCCGTTCACGCGCGAGGCGAAAAGCGCGCTGCGCTGGCGCGCGCAAATTCGCGTGATCTCCGCGAGCGCCGACGGCGCGGAGATTGAAGAGTCGCTCCAGGATTTCAGCGTCACGCCTGCGGAAATTTCCGCGTCGGATCCCGAATCGGCCAAGATGGCGCAGGCGTTGAACGACGCGCTGGCCGCGTGGGGCGGCGAACGCACGATCCGCTACCGCGAGTCGCTGGCGGCCGCCGCGCTCGGCGTTCCTCCGGAGGGCGCGCCGGCGCTCGACGAACAGTCTCCGCGCGTGCTTACGGCGTGGCTGCTGCGCGCGTTGCGGCCGGCGATCGTGTTGCCCGCGCGGCCGGTCGTGCTGAACGACCATTGGGAGGACGCGCGCGCCGTCGCGCTGCCCAATTGGTCGGCAGCGGGCGGATCGGAGAGCGGCCAATGGCTCGCCGCCGACAGTGGCTCAAAGCTGATTGTGCGGCTCGACGACGTGCAGCAAATTTCAGCGACCGTGGCGGCTGGACCTGAGAAGCCGCCGGAGGGCGCGGCGGACGCAAATTTTCGCGGCGAGTCGCTGGGCACGGTCGCTCTGGACGACGGGCGGCTGGTGAGCGCGACGCGATCGGCCGCGCGCACGATTGTGTGGACGCTGACGCCGGCGGCGGGATTGCAGGCGCCGCCACGATTTTCGGAACGGCTGGCAGTTGCGATCGAGATTGAGAATTGCGATGACACGGCATGCGACGACTTACATTCTGAGCTGCGCGGCGGCCGTTAGCGCGCTCGCCGCCGCCGGCGCGCCGGCGAACGCGCAGCAGACGGCGCCTCCGGCCGCGGTTTCCGCCGCAGCACCGACTGGATCGGTCGGGTTGCGCCCAAAATTTATTCCCGGGCAAGTGCTGCGCTACCAGATGGAACTTGTGACCACGACGTCGGGTTCGAGCGGCGGCGTGGTGCAGGATCCGCAAGGGCCATCGAAGCTGGTCGTAACGTGGGACGCGACCGTGCGCATCGAAATTTTGCCGCCCGCGGCTTCTTCGGCCGCGCTGCGCTTGCGCATGACGTACGAAAAATCTTCCGCGGCGATTCAAACCGACGGCTTCGATCCGACCGCGCAAGCGATTCAAGATCAATATCAGAGTCTCGAAGGCCACGCCGTCGAATTCGCTTTGGACGCGCAAGGCAAAGTGACCGACATTTCCGGCGGCGACGACGTTTTCACCACTCCGCAGGCTGCGCGCGACGCGCAGGCGTGGGTCGCGCAACTTTCGTCGGGCTTCGCGCCGCCGGGAACAACTGCCGCGCCGGGGCGGCATTGGTCTTCCGACGAGCCCGCCACGGGCATCCCGCTGCCCGACATGATCTGGCACACGGATTCGAGCTACATGCGCGACGAGCCGTGCCGGCAATCGCCGCTGGCCGCGGCCGCCGCGCCGACTCCGCCGGGCGCGGCGCCAACCGACGCCGCTCCGGCGAGCGCGGATATCTGCGCCGTGATTTTGACGCGCGTAACGCTGGTGGCGTCGAAGGCCACGCAGAAGGCCGAAGACAACGCCGCCAAAAATTCCGGCGCGCAAAAAAGTTCCGGTGCGACTCCGTCCGCAAACCTGCCGAAGGGAATGCAGACCTCGGGCGCCTGGAGCGGAACGAGCGAGAGCTTAATCTACGTTTCCCTGCGCACGGGCTGGGTCGCGAGCGTCTCGCAGAACGGCGACGAGCAGATGGACGTCACGGTAGTGAGCGACCATCTCGATTCCATGCGTTACGCCGGCACGGTGCACAGCCACGTCGATCTGCTTCTACTGCCCTAAAAGTCTTGGTGTCCCCTGCGCTGTAAGCGACTGATGGCAGGAGGGTTCCGGGAGTTCGCGCGAAAGCGGGGAAGTAAACGCGAGAAGAGGGGCTCCGAGGCGCCGCACGCGACCTGGCATGATGCGGTATAATAAACAGTTTGCGCGGTCCCTTCGGACCGCGCTGTGCGAGTGCCCGCGATGGACTTCAAACTAAGCAGCGATTACGAACCGCAGGGCGATCAGCCGCAGGCGATCGAGCAGTTGGTGCGCGGCGTCGACGGCGGTGAGAAGCATCAGGTGCTGCTCGGCGTGACCGGGTCAGGCAAGACGTTTACGATGGCCAAGGTGATCGCGGCGGCCAATCGGCCCTCGATTGTGCTGGCGCACAACAAGACGCTGGCGGCGCAGCTCTACAGTGAATTCAAAAGTTTTTTTCCGCAGAACGCCGTGGAGTATTTCGTCAGCTACTACGATTTCTACATGCCGGAAGCGTATCTGCCGGCGTCGGACACGTACATCGAAAAAGAGTCCACGATCAACGACGAGCTGGACAAGCTGCGGATGAGCGCGACGCGATCGCTGTTTGAGCGGCGCGACGTGATCGTGGTCGCCTCCGTCTCATGCATCTACGGCCTGGGTTCGCCCGACGCGTATTTTTCGATGTCGGCCGCGATCGAGACCGGGAAGCACTTTTCGCGCGACGCAATCGTGCGCAAGCTGGTGGACATTCAATACGAGCGTTCGGAGGATTTGCGCCGCGGGACATTCCGGGTGCGCGGCGACACAATCGAAATATATCCGCCGTACGAGGATCAGGCGTATCGCATCGAGTTGTGGGGCGATCAGGTGGAAGCGATTCGCGCGATGGATCCGCTGACGGGCGCGCTGCATGGCGGCGAAAATCAAGCGCGACTGGCGATCTATCCGAAATCGCATTACGTGATGCCGGAGGCGCAACGCGAGCGCGCCATCGTTTCCATTCTGGAAGAACTCGATTGGTGGAAGGCCGAGCTGGAAAAACAGGGGAAATTCGTGGAAGCGCAGCGGCTGTGGCAGCGGACGCGCTTCGACGTTGAGATGATGCGCACGATCGGTTATTGCCACGGCGTGGAGAATTATTCGCGCCATCTTTCCGGGCGCTTGCCGGGCGAGGCGCCTCCGACTCTGCTCGATTACGTGCCGCAGGATTATTTGCTTTTCGTGGACGAATCGCACCAGACCATTCCGCAGTTGAACGGAATGTACAAAGGCGATCGCTCGCGAAAGCAGACGCTGGTCGATTATGGATTTCGCATGCCGTCGGCGCTCGACAATCGCCCGCTGACGTTCGAGGAGTTCGAGCATCGCACGGGACAGGTGATTTACGTTTCGGCCACGCCGGGTCCTTACGAGCTGACGCGCACGGCGGGCGCGGTGATCGAGCAGGTGATTCGGCCAACCGGCCTCGTGGACCCGCAGGTGGAAGTGCGGCCGGTGAAAGGGCAAGTGGACGATCTGCTGGAGGAGATTCGCGTGCGCGCGGCGCGCAACGAACGCGTGCTGGTGACCACGCTGACCAAGCGCATGTCCGAGGATCTGACGGAATATTTCGCGGAAGTCGGCGTGCGCTGCCGCTATCTGCACTCGGAGGTGGAGACGCTGGAGCGCGTTCGGATTTTGCGCGATCTGCGGCGCGGCGAATTCGACGTGCTGATCGGAATCAATTTGTTGCGCGAGGGGCTCGATCTGCCGGAAGTTTCCTTGGTGGCGATTCTGGACGCCGACAAGGAAGGCTATCTTCGCAGCGCGACCGCATTGATTCAAACCATGGGCCGCTGCGCGCGCCACGTCGCCGGGCGGGCAATTCTGTATGCCGACGTGATGACCGGCTCAATGCGCCAGGCGATCGACGAAACCAGCCGCCGGCGCGAAAGGCAGCTGGCTTACAACGCCGAGCACAACATCACGCCGCAATCGATCATTCGCAGCGTGGACATGAAGCTGGCGCGAATCGTCGATGCCGATTATTTGAATGTGCCGGCCGAAGATTTTGTGGATGAGAGCATCGTGACCGAAGAGCAGCTTCGCCACGCGATCACGCAACTGGAAGAGCAGATGCGTGAAGCCGCGAAGAAATTTGAATTCGAGCGGGCCGCCGCGCTGCGCGATCGCGTGCGCGCGCTGAAGCAGCGCGATATCGGCGCGTTGTTCGTTCCGGCGCCGCCGGCGATTCCGGCGGCCGATCCGCCGACTTCTAAAGCAAGTTGAGCGCGCCGCGAGTGGGATGCGCGGAAAGAAGTCCGACGCAGCGACGAGCGCGACGGGGGCGGTGGGTGTGACTCAGACCATGTTCTTGCGCAATTCGTCGAGGGAATAAAACGTGTCGCGCCAGCGCACTCCGCCCTGCCACAGCGTGACTACGGTGGAACGCAAGATCATCCAATCGAAAAGAATCGCGCCGATCGGGTTCGTCAGCGTGTAGAGCGGCGATTCGCCGGCGCCGGCCAGCGTGAATGCGTGCATCGCGAGAACGGTGGCGAGCGCGACCGCGGCAAACACACGCGCCAAACCCGTGGCGAAAATCACGCCGACAAGTGGGCTGATGCTGAACGCCAGCGGCAGCATCATCGCGGCAGCGGCGAACGCGGCGTTGTACCGGAGCCCGGCGAACATATTTTTCGTCACGCCGGCGATGATGTTTCCCAAGCCGGCGTGCCAGCGCACGCGCACTTCGTCGAACGCCACGCCGGTGCCGGAGCGGAATCCGGCGAGCTTGATGATTTTGCCGAGCTTTATATCGTCGATGATTTCGAGCGCGAGGCGGCGATGGCCGCCGGCTTTCTCGTAAGCCGCGCGGCGCACCAATTGAAACGCGCCGACGCCGTTGTAAGCGCGGGAATTAGGGCGGTTGATGTGCCAGAGGCCGTTGCCGGCCACAAACACCAGGCCGAAATAACTGATGGCCGCGATTTCCCACACGCCGTGCATTTCGATTCCGGCCAGCAGGGTGAGGTGATCCCATCCGCGCTGTTCGGCGAGCGCTATGGCGCGCGACAACACGTCGGGGGCGAAGCGCACATCGGCGTCGGTGAAGACGAGCCATTCGCCGCGCGAGGCGCGATAACCGGCATCGAGCGCGTGCGTTTTGCCGAGCCAGCCGGGCGGAAGTTCGCCGACGTTGAGGACGTGAAGGCGATTGCTTGTGCGCGCGAATTGGTTGAGAATGTCGAGAGTCGCGTCGCGCGAGCGGTCGTTGACCGCGACTACCTCGAAATTGGAATAATCCTGGGCCAGAATCGTACGGAGAGCCGCCGGCAACTTTTCCGCTTCGTCCCGCGCCGCGAAAATGATGGAAATGATCGGCGCGGGTTCGCTTCGTGCTGCGTCTATGTTCCTGAGCCGCGGCAATTGGCGCAGCCCGATCCCGCAAAGGACCGCGCCCGCGAGCGTGCAGGTGGCGATCAATCCGAAGTAGGCGGTCCAGAGTATGTGCAAGTGCGAAGGACCTATGCGCTGGAGTGAGTAACACGTTATGCTAACACACGGGACGCTCACGGTCGGGATTGTCGGCGCGGGGCGCGTGGGACGCACGCTGGGCCGCGGGCTGCGCGCCGCGGGTTGGCGCGTGGGTCCGGTGGTGACGCGGGGCGCGGCGACGGCGCGGCACGCGGTGCGCGCGATCGGCGATGGGCAGCCGCACGGCGCGCTCACGCCGCAGCTGCTCGCAGTGGACTTGGTGCTCGTGTGCGTTCCCGACGCGGAGATTGGCCGCGTCGCGTCGCGCCTGGCGGACATCGGCGGCAACGAATGGCGCGGCAGAATCGTGCTGCACGCCAGCGGGCGCCTGGATTCGCGCGAGCTTCGCGCGCTTGAAGTATGCGGAGCGGCGACGGGCTCGTTGCATCCCGTGCAGGTTTTTAGCCGCCGCGGCGAGACGCAGCTCGAGGGATGTTTTTTCGAGATCGAAGGCGGCGCGACGGCGCTGCGCGCGGCGCGGCGAGTTTGCCGCGATTTGGGCGGCGTGCCGCTGCGGGTGCCGACGGGCGGAAAGTGCGCGTTTCATGCGGCGCGGAGTTTTGTATCGCCGTTTCTGGTGGCGTCGTTTGAGACGGGCACGCGGATTCTGATGGCGCGCGGCTTCACGCGGCGCCAGGCGATGCGTGTGCTGGAGCCGTTGGCGCGGCGCACGCTGGACAGCCTGTTGCGCTTGGGGTCACAAGCATCGCCGGGAGGATCGGCGCACACGCATGGCGTGGGCCGCGCGGCGCGCGATGCGCGAGCGCTGGCGGAATTTCCGCGAACGTATCATGACGCGTACGTGGCGCTCTGGCGATTGCGGGCTTCGCTGGGCGAAGGGCGCGCGCCGAAAAAATCGCGCGGCAGTGGCAGCCGGCGCACGCCGCATAAAGCGGCGCGCGAAAAACATCACTTGGGAGGGAAGACCAGTTGACCAATCTGCAGTTTCCGATCGAGACCTCGTCACTTTCAAACGGCCTGCGCGTGGTGATTTCGCCCGACCGCACGGCCCCCATCGCGACCGTCGGCGTTTATTACAACATCGGATTCCGGCTTGAGCCGCGCGGCAAAAGCGGTTTCGCGCATTTGTTCGAGCACATGATGTTTCAGGGTTCGGAGAACGCCGGGAAGATGGTGCACATCCGGCTGATCAATTCTTCCGGCGGCGTGCTGAATGGATCGACGCATTACGACGTGACGAATTACTACGAATCGGTGCCGTCGAACGCGCTGGAACGCGTGCTGTGGCTGGAAGCCGATCGCATGCGCGCGCTGAAAGTGGACGACGATAATTTGCGCAATCAGCGCGACGTGGTGAAGGAAGAAGTTCGCGTGAACGTGCTGAACCAGCCGTACGGCGGTTTTCCGTGGCTCGATCTTCCGCCGATCGCCTATCGCAATTGGGCCAACGCGCACAATTTCTACGGCGAGTTCGCCGATCTGGATGCGGCGACCCTTGCGGATGTGCAGGCGTTCTTTCGCACGTACTACGCGCCATCGAACGCGGTGCTGTTGATGCTGGGCGACGTGCAGCCCGAGGAAGGCTTTAGATTGGCCGAACGGCATTTCGCTTCGATTCCGGCGGGGCCGCCCGCGCCGCTGGCCGACGTGAGCGAGCCGCCGCAGATCGCGGAGCGCAGCGGCGTGGTGGAAGAAAAATTCGGCGCGCTGCCGGCCGTGGCGGTCGGCTATCCGGCGCCGCGCCGGCTGACCGAAGATTGGTACGCCGCGGCGATGCTCGATCAGGCGCTGCACGGCGGTCGCGCGGGGCGGGTGTTCCGGCGGCTGGTGCTCGAAAAGCAAATCGCGGTGGATGCCGAGGGCGGCATCCACTACCCGGTCGGCGATCTGTTCGATTACAACGGGCCGACGCTGATGGTGACGCGCATCCTGTACAAGCCGGAACATTCCGCGGAGGAAACTTTGGCCGAGCTGCAGAACGTGCTCGATGAAGTGAAGGAGAAGGGAATCGGCGAGAGCGAACTCGATCAGCTGAAAATTAAATTTCGTTCGGATTATTATTCGATGCTCGAAGGCGGCCACGGAAGCCATATCCCGCGCTACGGATTGATGCATTGCATGGCGTGCTTCACGCTGTTTGACAATGAGCCGCGACTGGTGAATACCGTGCTCGGCGGATTTATGGACGTGACGCCCGAAGCGGTGCGGGCCGTGGCGAATAAATATCTTGTGCCGGTGGAGCGCTCCATCGTTTACCGGAATCCAGCCGTGAAGGCGGCCGCGTGATGGCGGCCACTTCGTCAGCGGAAGCGCTCTCGCCGAATGTTCCGGCACTCGGTCCGGAACGGCCCGTCGTGTGGCCGCGGCAATCGCGCGCGCGGCTGGCCAGCGGGCTGGAGATTGCTCTCGTGGAATCGCACACGATTCCAAAATTCAATGGACAGCTTTATCTCCGCAGCGGAAACGCCGCGGCCACGGCGGCATCCACTCCCGGTCTTGCGGGAATCACGGCGTCGGTGCTTCGCACGGGAACGAAGGCGCGCGCCAGCCAGGAGATCGAAGAGGCACTGCGCGGCATGGGCGCCGACCTTTCGAGCGGTTCGTCGGCGGACACGAGCGTGATTTCGTTTTCCGGTTTGGCGGATCACCGCGAGCCGCTGCTTCAATTGGTGGCCGAACTCGCTACACAGGCGTCGTTTCCCGAAGCTGAATTCGAGCGCGAGCGGCGTCAATTGCTCGAAGGTTTGCGCATCGAGCGCACCACGCCGGGATTTTTGGCGGGCGAGCGCACCCGCAAAGTGCTGTTCGGCAGCCATCCCTATGCGACGGTTGCGCCCACCGAAGCGCAAGTGGAATCGTACAAACTTCCGCAGCTCGCCGATTTTTATCGCCGAAACTACCGGCCGGCGAACGCGCTGCTGGTGCTGGTCGGAGATTTCGATGCGGCCGAAATGCAGGCGCAAGTTTCGCGCAGCTTCGGCGCGTGGCAGGGCGCCGCGCCCGAGGCCGCGGCGGATCCGGCGCTGCCGGAGATTCATGGCCGGCGCGTACACTTGGTTCATTTGCCGGGCGCGGTGCAGGCGCAGATCACCGTGGGCAATCGCGCGATCACGCGCAAGAGTCCGGATTGGCAGCGCGCTACGCTGGCCAACGCGATTTATGGCGGAGCGTTTCATTCGCGGCTGGTGCTGAACATTCGCGAGCAGAAGGGTTACACCTACAGCCCGCGCAGTTCGCTGCACGCATTGCGGCAGCACGGATTTTTCAGCATTCATGCCGCGGTGCGCGGCGAAGTGGTTGCGGCCACATTGTCGGAAATGTTTTACGAGCTCGATCGCATCCGCGCGCTGCCCGTGAGCGATGACGAGCTTGCGGACGCGCGAAACTATTTGGCCGGTCTGTTCTCGCTTGGCCTGGGCACGCAGGACGGAATCGCGGGGCAACTGGGCAGCGTGCTGCTGGAGGAATTGCCCGACGATTATCTCGAGACGTATCGCGAGCGCATTCAGGCGCTCACCGCGGAGGATGTGCTCGAAGCCGCGCGCAAGTATTTCGATTCGGCGAACGCGCAGATCGTCGTCGTCGGCGACCGCGCGCACGTGGAAACGCAGGCGGCGCTGTTCGGTCCGCTGGACGTAGTCGATGCGCAGGGGAATCGCATTTAGCGCGGATCGGCAAGGTTCACGTCTCGCGAAGCAATCGAGGAAATTGTAGTGTTTCGCCGCGCCCTCAGAATTGTTCCGGTCCTGTTTGCGGCGGGATTGTTGTTTGCGTCCGCCGCGCGAGCCACGAAGCAACCGCCGAGTAAGCCGCTCAACTTGAACAGCGCAACCGCCGAGCAATTGGCGCAGCTTCCCGGCATCGGTCCGAAGACCGCACAATCCATCGTCGATTTCCGCAAGGCCAGCGGGCCGTTTCGACGCGTGGAAGATTTGTTGGCGATTCGCGGAATCTCGCGACGAAAGCTCGAAGCCATTCGGCCGTACGTGACCGTCGGTCCGTCCTCGCCGTAGCGACGCAAGACCGGGCGGAGACAAGCCCGCCTGCCCTGCCAACCGGCAGGGAGGCGGCAGGCAGGCTCCGCCCCTGCGGGCAACCAAGAGGCGGCTCATCCCGCGCTGTGCAATGCGGATCGACGGCTACGCCGATTCTAGAAATGCTGATGCGTGGTGCGGGTAGCGCCGGTGGGGATGGGAACTTGCGCGGCGATGCGCAGGCCGTAGCCTTCGAGCGCGACCAGCTTGCGCGGATGATTTGTGAGAACGCGTAGCGTCGTAAGGCCGAGATCGCTCAGAATCTGCGCGCCGATGCCGCTTTCGCGCTGCAGCATTTGCTGATGCGCGGCGCTCGAATCGATCTGTCCGCGATCGTGCAGAAGGCCGTGATACAGGACGCGCGGCAAAACGTCGTGCGCGGACGGCGCCTCAATCGCGAATCCGCGGCCCGCGAGATGCAGATAGACGAACACGCCGCGGCCTTCGGCGGCGATGGCTTCAAGCGAGCGCGCGATCAGGTCGCGGCAATCGCAAGTGATTGAGCCGAAGACGTCGCCCGTGAGGCAATGAGAATGAACGCGGACCAGCGGCGGCGCTTCGTGCGCGCCGGTTGAATTTTCCTCGCGCGCGGATTCGTCCGCGCCCTCGTTTCCGATCGAGCCATGCACCAGCGCGACGTGCTGCGCGCCATCGACGTCGGACGAATAGACGATCATGCGGAACGCGCCGTAGCGCGTGGGCAATTCGGATTCGGCCACGCGGCGCACGTAGCGCTCGTGGCGCATACGATAGCGGATCAGGTCGGCGACGCTGACGAGTTTGAGTCCGTGCAGGAGGCAGAAATCGGCCAGCTGCGGCAGGCGCGCCATGGTGCCGTCGTCGTTCATAATTTCGCAGATCACGGCGCCGGGGTAGAGGCCCGAGATGCGCGCCAAATCCACGGAAGCTTCGGTTTGCCCGGCGCGCACCAGCACGCCTCCGCGCCGCGCCTGCAGCGGGAAAACGTGGCCGGGCCGCGCGAGATCGGCGGGCCGCGTGGCGGGGTCGATCGCGGCGAGGATGGTTGTGGCGCGGTCGGCCGCGCTGATGCCGGTGGTTGTGCCGCGGCGCGCGTCAATCGATTCGCAGAATGCCGTGCCGTAATTCGACGTGTTCACGGGCGACATCGGCGGCAAATGCAGTTCGTCGCAGCGCTCTTCGGTGAGCGCGAGGCAAATCAAGCCGCGGCCGAATTTGGCCATGAAATTGACGGCGTCGGGCGTGATTTTTTCCGCGGCCATCGCCAGATCGCCTTCGTTCTCGCGGTCTTCGTCGTCCACCAAAACAATCTGATGGCCCTGGCGAATTTCTTCCAGGGCTTCCTCGATCGTGGCGAATGGGATGGCTGTGCGGTTCATGTGCGGCTCACGGCTTAATGATAACCCAAAAGGGAATGTTTCGGCGCCCGGCACTCCGGGAAGGTTACTGTAAGCCCTGAATCGCGAGGACGCGGTTCCATTTCGGCCGGAACTCCGAGATCGTGAGCGTGAATTTGGTTCCGGCGTCTGGACCTTGCGGCGTAAACGTGAGCACGGTCTGAATCTTTGTGTTCTTGGCCAGCGGCACTCCGCGCCAGAATCCGCCGTGCACGTTGAAAATTTTCGCCGAGTCGGTCTGCGCCAGCGCCCAGCGCACGCCGGTTTCGTCGGTGAGATAGCTCCCGTTGGGGAGCATCGCGAGGAGGACGGTATTCTCGCCGACGGCGTCAAATTCGAGCGTAACTGTGGCCGTGCCGCCGGAGTGCGCGAACGACGTCGCCGTCACTCGATAGGCGTCCGTAGCGACGCTGCCCGCGCCCGTCAGCGAAGGAGCGGACGCGGCTGATGGCGTCTTCACGGATTTCGCTGGCTTGCTTGATCCACGCGTCGGCTTGGCTGGCGGAGCCGGGCTGGCCGCCGCCACGGCCGGCGGAGGGTTGGCCGCGGCCGATGAGGAAGAATTCGCCGCGCGTGAATTGCCGGATTTCATCGGCGCCGCCGATGCCGATCGCGCGAGCAAATCGTCGATATCTTTCGTGCGCGGAATGTCCACGCTCGCCGTGCCCAAAATCGCCGAGGTCGTTGCGTCCACAAGTTTCGCTGAGAGCCGCACGTGGTCGGAAAATGCGGTCAGGCTTCCGTTCACCCAGGCGTCGATCGCGGATGCCTGCGGCGTGCCCTTGGACTGCGCGCGATCGATGACCGTGAAGCCGTTCGCCTGAGCGGCCAGCGCGTCCGATAGATCGCTCGAGAGGAACCGGCCGAGTTCCGTGGTGTTGCCATCGAGGTCGGTAAACTCGCTTACGGCGACAGCTTTCTTGCCTGAGCTCGCGATCTCGCCTGCGAGTTGCGTGGAGACCTGCTTGATCGCGTCGTCGTACGACGACGGCGAATCGGCGCGCGCCAGTTGCCCCGCGAGCCGGGCCTGGCACAGGATCACAAGCGCGAGGGCGACGGTTCCTCGCGCCCACTTGTACTTTGCCGACAGATCCGCACTTTTCCCCGGCATGGCGTTTTCCCCCGAATCATCGCGAAAAGGAATGTGTTGAGAGGCTCTTTTTGTATCGCATTCGGACGGTTGGCGCAAGTCACCGACGGGACTCTCCACGCGCGGTGCCGCGCGGCTACGGGAAAAAAAGCGCCCGAACCTTTGAAAGGTTCGGGCGCCCCGTGAGTCGGCTTCGCGATTCGCGAAGGTTAGTACATGCCGCCCATGCCGCCGCCACCGCCGCCGGGACCGCCGGCGCCGGCCGCTTTCTTATCGTCTTCCTTGATGTCTGCAATCAAGGCTTCGGTTGTGAGCATCAGAGCCGCGATGGACGCCGCATTCTGCAGCGCCAGGCGCGTGACCTTTGCCGGATCGATCACGCCGGCCTTGATCAGGTCGGTGTATTCGCCGGAGTCCGCGTCGAAGCCGAAGTTATCGTCCTTCGATTCGCGCACGCGCCCGACGACCACAGCGCCCTCGTACCCCGCGTTCAACGCGATCTGACGCATGGGTTCTTCGAGCGCTCGCTTCACGATGTTGACGCCGATGGCTTCGTCGCCATCGAGCTTCAACTTGTCGAGAGCCGGCACGCAGCGCACCAGCGTGACTCCGCCGCCGGCCACGATGCCTTCTTCGACTGCGGCGCGCGTGGCATGCATGGCATCCTCAACGCGAGCCTTTTTCTCTTTCAACTCGACTTCGGTCGCCGCGCCCACCTTGATGACGGCGACGCCGCCGACGAGTTTCGCCAGCCGCTCTTGCAGTTTTTCGCGATCGTAGTCCGAGGTGGTGTCCTCGACCTGCGCGCGGATCTGCTTCACGCGGCCTTCGATCTCGGAGGTCTTGCCGCGGCCTTCGATGATCGTGGTGTTGTCCTTGTCGATGGTGACCTTCTTGGCGCGGCCGAGGTCCTCGGGCTTCACGTTTTCAAGCTTGATGCCCAGGTCTTCGGTGATGGCCTTGCCGCCGGTCAGGATGGCGATGTCTTCGAGCATGGCCTTGCGGCGATCCCCGAAGCCAGGCGCCTTCACTGCCGCGACTTGCAGCGTGCCGCGCAGCTTGTTCACGACGAGTGTGGCGAGCGCTTCGCCTTCCACTTCCTCGGCGATGATCATCAGCGGCTTGCCCATCTTGGCGATCTGCTCGAGCAAAGGAAGCAAATCCTTCATCGAGCTGATCTTCTTTTCGTGAATGAGGATATAAACGTCTTCGAGCACGCACTCCATGCGCTCGGGGTCCGTGATGAAGTAGGGCGAAAGGTAGCCGCGGTCGAATTGCATGCCTTCGACCACTTCGAGCGTCGTCTCCATCGTTTTCGATTCCTCAACGGTGATGACGCCGTCCTTGCCGACCTTCTTCATGGCTTCGGCGATGATGTTGCCGATTTGCCGGTCGTTGTTGGCGCTGATCGTGCCCACTTGCGCGATCATGTCGCCTTTAACGTCGCGATGGAATTTCTTGATTTCGTCCACCGCGACTTCCACGGCACGCGAGATGCCGCGCTTCAGCGCCGTCGGGCTCGCGCCTGCCGCCACGGTCTTCACGCCTTCGCGGAAGATCGCCTGCGCCAGTACGGTCGCCGTCGTCGTGCCGTCGCCGGCCACGTCCGACGTTTTCGACGCCACTTCACGCACCATCTGTGCGCCCATGTTTTCGAGCGGATCCGCCAGCTCGATTTCCTTCGCCACCGTCACACCGTCTTTCGTGATGATCGGGGCGCCGAACTTTTTCTCGATCACGGCGTTCCGGCCTTTGGGACCGAGCGTGATCTTCACGGCGTCAGCCAGCACATTCACGCCGCGCAGAATGGACTGGCGAGAATTTTCACCAGTCACAATTTGCTTTGCCATAGGACTCCATCCTCCTGAAGATTTAATTTCGAGTTTCGTCTCGAGATCTGCATTGCAGCCTGCTGTGTTGCGGCCCCACGCCGGTCATGCCGCGCGGGGGAAAGTTACTTGCGTCCGGACGCCGCCTTCGCGGCACCGCTCAGCTTTGCGAGAATCTCTTCCTCGCGAAGAATCAGATAATCTTCATCGTCCACTCGGATCTCGCTGCCGCTGTACTTGCCGAATAGAACGCGATCGCCCACCTTCACATCGAGAGGAACGCGTACGCCCTTCTCGATCTTGCCGGCGCCTGCCGCGATCACTTCGCCCTCTTGCGGTTTTTCCTTGGCTGAATCCGGGATGATGATGCCGCCTTTGACGCTTTCCTTCTCTTCGATCCGCTTGACCAGCACGCGGTCATGCAGCGGAGTCACGTTGACAGCCATCGTTACAAGTCCTCCGTTTCGTTTGTCGGTTCCATGTTCGTGGGAATCTTGCCGGCAGAGGTGCTGAGTGAATTAGCACTCCTGTAGGACGAGTGCTAATATAGTGAGGTGGCCCGGAGTTGTCAAGCGACATTCCTGCGCTACCCGGACGCCGCAGCCTTCATATTCTCTCTAAACTGTTCATAAAATGGATGATATTCTGTTTTTGTCGTCTCGCCGCATTGAGCGTGTTATTGTCAACATTATTCCGGATCATTCCGGTCAGATTTCCCCCCTGCCGCAGCACAGCGGACTTCTGTACCGCAACGCGCGCGCGGCTCACAAAACAGTTTGCTTCTATTCGCCCGCTTGGGAACAATGAACCGAGCGCCGCGCGCGAGCGAGAGCTTGCGCGCAAGGAAAATTGCGCTGCGCCGGGCGGTGCGGGCAGATGAGCGATCCCTACATCGAGTTTCGCGGAGTCTCGAAATCGTTTGACGGCCGGCTGGTGCTCGACAACGTGAGCTTCACGGTTGAGCGCGGCGAAACCTGCGTAATCATGGGCCGCAGCGGCGTCGGAAAATCGGTCACGCTCAAACATATTTTGGGTTTTCTCGAGCCGGATTCCGGGCGCGTGATCGTGGCGGGCAACGACATCACGGATTGGAAAGAAGATCAACTGGCGGCGATTCGCCGCCGCGTCACGATGGTATTTCAATCGGGCGCGCTGTTCGATTCGCTCACCGTCGGCGAAAACATCGCGTTTCCGCTGGAAGGCCGCGAAGACATCACGCGCGAACAGCTCGAAGCGCGCGTTGCGGAACTCGCGCAAATGCTGGAAGTTTCGGAGATTCTCGACAAGCTGCCTTCCGAGATCAGCACCGGCACAAAGCGCGCCGTGGCCATCGCGCGCGCCTTGGCGCTCGATCCCGAAGCCGTGCTCTACGATGAGCCGACGACGATGGTCGATCCCATCATGGCCACGCACACCGGCGATCTGATCCTGAAATTGAAGCAGGCGATGCGCAAGACCTCCGTCGTCGTCACGCACGATACGCACCTCGCGAAAAAACTCGCTGACCGCCTGGTCTTTCTGCAAGAAGGCCGCGTGACATTTTTCGGACCGTGGTCCGGCTTCGAGGCCTCCACCAATCCGTTCCTCCGCGATTTTCGCCTGCAGGACCAATTGATTCCCGCGCTGGACGCCACGCTGTGAGCGAAGCTCCGGCCTCCGCCGATCCAAGAAGCCAGCTTCGCCACGTGATGGGTTTCTGGGACGTGCTGCTCTTCAACATCGCCTCGGTGCTTGGGCCCAGATGGATTGCGGCGGCCGCGCACAACGGAGCGCCCTCCATCAGTTTGTGGGTGATCTCCGGCGCGATTTTCTTCGTGCCCAGCGGCCTCGTGATCATTGAGCTATCGACGCGGTTTCCCGTCGAGGGAGGCCTGTACGCCTGGACGAAAGAGGCGTTCGGCGAATTTCACGGCTTCGTCGCGGGATGGACCTACTGGGTGTACACGTTTTTCTATTTTCCGGGCCTGCTGATCGCGGCCGCCGCCATGGCGGCGTACGTGGGCGGCAGCGGCACCGCGCATCTGGCGCAAAGCCGGACGTTTCTGATGGTCGGCTCGTTCGCGATGCTTTTTGTCGCGGTGTACTTAAATCTGATCGGCCTCAATGTCGGCAAGTGGCTGCAGAACGCCGGCGGCATTGCCACCTACGCGCCGCTGCTGATGCTCGTCGGCATGGGTGCCTACATCTGGCACCTGCACGGCTCGGCCACGCAATTCACGTGGGCCACGATGCGCCCCACATGGAATTGGAACACGGTGAATTTCTGGCCGCAGATCGCCTTCGCGTACACCGGCCTCGAACTGTGCTCGTTCATGAGCGAGGAAGTGCGCAACCCGCGCAAGACATTTCCGCCCGCGATCGTCGGCTCAGGCATATTGATCGCGCTGATGTATGCCGCCGGCACGGTCGCCCTCCTGGCGATGTTGCCCGCCGCGGCCGTGGACCCGAAAAGCGGCGTGTTTCAGGCGATCACCATGGCCTCGACGGTGCTGCGCCTCGGGGCGTTCGGCGTCGTCGCGGCCGTGCTGGTGACGATCGGTAACGCCGGCGGCGTGGGCACCACCGTGGCGGGAGTCGCGCGCATCCCGTTTGTCGTGGGCATCGATCGTTACATGCCCGCGGCGTTCAGCAAGATTCATCCCAAGTGGAAGACGCCGTGGGTTTCGATTCTCGTGCAAGCCGGAATTTCCGGCGTCGTTCTTTTGCTGATTCAACTGAATGAGACGGTTAACAGCGCGTACCAAATTCTGATTGACGCGGCCGTGATACTTTATTTCATCCCTTTTCTTTATATGTTCGCGGCGATCATCAAGCTCGCCTATCGCCCCGACCGCACCGGCAATCCCGACGTCGTGTTGGTTCCCGGCGGAAAATTCGGGGTGTGGCTGGCTGCCGCCAGCGGATTCCTGATCGTGCTGGCCGGGATCGCGCTATCGATGATTCCGCCCGGCGAAGCCAGAAGCGTGTGGATTTTTGAAGCCAAGGTCATCGGCGGCACGGCGGGTTGCGTGCTGATTGGTTTAATTCTCTACGCTCGCGGCGCCTGGCAAAAAGCCCACGATGCGCGCGCGTAGTATTCTCAAAAAGTCCCGTAGGGGCGACACACTCCCGCGATGCTAGGCGAGTGATCCAGGCAAGCCGATCAGAAGCCTTCCTCAATCAGCCGCTCGACCGTTAGACTTCCGCCGGAATTTTCGCGCCGTGCTTCCATCAGCCGCTCGACGTATTTCGCCAGCACATCGCATTCGAGATTCACGGCGTCGCCCACGCCCGCGCCCGCGAGATTTGTCTGTGCGTAGGTGTACGGAATGATCGCGGCTTCCACGACGCCGTCGCGTAGCGCGCCCGCGACGGTCAGACTGATTCCGTCGATCGCGATCGAACCTTTGCTCGCAACGTAGCGTGCCAATTCATCCGGCACGCGCACGCCCAGCCACCAGTTCGCGCCTTCCGCCTCCAGGCGCGTGATGCGGCCAACGCCATCGACGTGGCCTTGAATGAAATGCCCGCCCAGTTCCTGCCCCGCGCGCAGGGGGCGCTCAAGATTCACGCGCGCGCCAAATTTCATCTCGCCGAATGACGTGCGGCGCAGCGTTTCGCCCGACAGATCGGCGGAAAAGGTTTCGCCATGCCGCTCGACCACCGTGAGGCAGCAGCCGTTTACGGCGACGCTGCCTGATATCGCGAGCGTCTCCGCCAGCGCCCCGGCGTGGACACGCACACGTTCGCCGGTCGCGGAGCGATCGATCGCTTCCAGCCGTCCGACGGCTTCAACGATTCCCGTAAACATCATGCCCCGTAAACATCGCGCAAATATCCTTCGATCGAAGCGTCCGGCCCGAAGCGGCGTACCGTTACGTCCGCCAGCGGGCGCGCGGCGCTCCATCCGCCAAACGCCGGCAGGCGCGGCCCAGATCCCGCGAATCGCGGCGCAACGAACAGCCGCATTTTATCCACAATTTCGGCTTCAAGCGCAGCGCGATTCAGCGTCGGCCCCGCTTCCAGCAGCACGCTCAGAATTTCGCGCCGCCCGAGTTCGTCCAGAACCGCGGCGAGATCGATGCGCCCGTGCCGCGCCGCCACGCGCACCACTTCCACGCCCGCGCGACGCAAGCGGCGAGCCTGCGCCGAATCCGCCGATGCGGCCGTGAAAACCAACAGGTCGCCATCGGCCGTGCGCGCGAGCTTCGAGCGCGCGGGCAAACGCAACCGCGCGTCGAGCACCACGCGCAAAAGTCTCCGCCGCCGCGCGAGGCCCGAGCGATCAGTCAGCGCCGGATCGTCGGCCAGCACGGTGCCGATACCTGTAAGCAGCGCGTCGGACGCGTGGCGCATGCGTTGCACTTCGGCGCGCGATTCTTCGCCGCTGATCCATCTCTCCGCGCGCGCCCGACGCGCGCCGCGTTTGCCCGGAGCCTTGCCGGCGGCAGCTCCAAGCCCAGCTTGCCCATCAAGCGTAATCGCGCTCTTCAGCGTAACCATCGGCCGCTTGGTGCGAATCCACACAGCGAATGCCTCATTCAGCCGCCGCGAATCATCCCGTGCCTCGCCAACCGCAATCTCCACGCCATGCGCGCGCAGATCAGCGAAGCCGCGTCCCGCCACAGCCGGATTCGGATCGTCCATCGCGGCCACCACGCGGCGGATTCCCGCCGCAACGATCGCTTTCGTGCACGGCCCCGTTCGCCCCGTCGTGCAACACGGCTCAAGATTCACGTACAGCGTCGCGCCGCGCGCGGCGTCCGCTGAAGCATCGAGCGCCACGATTTCCGCGTGCCGCGGATCGGCGTAATTATGAAAGCCTTCCCCGGCCGCCAATCCTGCGCGCACCACCACGGCGCCGACCATCGGATTCGGACTCGCGTGCGCTTCGCCCTGCCGCGCAAGATCGAGGGCGCGCGCCATCCACAGCGCGTCGTCCGTCGCGGACGAGCCGGTCGTGCTCATCGGAGTTTTCGCGGGACTCATTGGAAAAGGGAAGTGACGAACGCTTCCGCGTCAAACGGCACAAGATCGTCCGCCGATTCGCCCGTGCCGACGAAGCGCACCGGCAATCCAAGCTCGCGCGTGATCGCCACAACGATTCCGCCCTTGGCCGTGCCGTCCAGCTTCGTCAGCACAATTCCGCTGACGCCCGCCGCGGCCGTGAATTCGCGCGCCTGCGTCAGACCGTTTTGCCCCGTCGTCGCGTCCATCACCAGCAGTACGTCGTGTGGAGCGCCGGGCACAAGCTTCGACGCTGTGCGCCGCATTTTTTCAAGCTCCGCCATCAAGTTCGATTTTGTGTGCAGCCGCCCCGCCGTGTCCACGATCACGACGTCTACGCCGCGCGATTTCGCCGCCGTCAGCGCGTCGTGCAGCACGGCACTCGGATCGGCGCCGGATTTTGTGCTTACGAGTTCCGCACCCGTGCGTTGCGCCCACACCGCCAGTTGCTCGATCGCCGCCGCGCGAAACGTGTCGCCCGCGCAGAGGAGCACGCTCTGCCCCTCTTGCCTCAGCCGATGCGCTAGTTTTCCGATCGTCGTCGTCTTCCCGGTTCCATTCACGCCCACGATAAAAATCACCGCGGGCTTTGGCGCGGCGTCGGAATCGCCAGCGGGCTGCGCCGCTGCGCCCACGCCGTTGGCCGCCGCCGGCACTGCTTGCAGTATCGCCATCAGCTGCGTCTGCAGCACCGCCTTGATCGCGCCCGCGCTGCGCAACGGCGCGCGCTCGCCTTCGCGCCGCACGGCTTCCACCAAATCGCGCGTCGTGCGCACACCGAGATCGGCCGCCAGCAGCGAATTCTCCAGCTGCGTCAGCGCCGCGGCATCCACGCGCTTTTCGCCGCTGACCAATTCCTCGACGCGCGCGGCAATCTGCGAACGCGTCCGCTCCACCGAGCGCTTCAGCCGCTCGAGCAGCGATCCTTCGCTCTTGCCCTTGTCTTTGCCTTTTCCGAATAGAGAAAACATGTGATGGAGTGGGCCGCAGCCCTAATAACAATTCTAGCAGAGCCGCGTCATTACCCGATGGCAAGCTCGTTGTGCCGATCGCGCAGGACGTGTAGTATGCACGCGGCGCAGGCCCCAATCGCAAGTCCCAGATCGCATCGTCGTCCCGAAACGGAGCGCATCGTGCCGAACACGGAGAGAAAAATGAAATTCGTTAAAATCGCTTGCATGCTGATCGCACTGGCCGCGGTGTTCAGCGCGCCTGCCGCCGCGCAAATGCCCGGGATCATCGGCACAGTTACGCTGCCAGACACCAGCCCGAAGAGTCCGGCGCTCGCATCTCTGCACGGGATTCTATTTCTCGCGTGGAAAGGCGATGGCAACGACACGCTGAACATCGAGTATTCGACCGACAATGGCCGCACGTTCGGCCATAAATTCACGTCGGATGAAACCAGCCCGCAGGCTCCGTCGCTGTGTGCGCACAACGGCCACATCTACATCGCGTGGAAGGGCGACGGCAACGACAATCTCAACGTCGCGCAAGTAGCGCTTTCAGCCGGCCGCATCACGGGCTTCGACAACAAAGTCACCTTGCCGGACACGAGCGCCTCCAGCCCCGCGCTCGCTTCGGCCAATGGCTTTCTCTTTCTCGCGTGGCGCGGCGACCGCAACGACACTCTGAACGTGGAATATTCCTCCGACAATGGCCAGAACTTCGGCAACAAGTTCACGTCCGGCGAAACCACGCCCGAAGCACCGGCGCTCTGCGCGCACACCGGTGAGATTTTCATCGCCTGGAAGGGCGACGGAAACACCAGCCTTAATCTCGCGCGGCTCAGCATGTCCGGCGGAATGATTAGCGGCCTAACCGGCAAAGTCACGCTGCCGGATACCAGCAGCACAAGCCCGGCGCTGGCTTCCCTCACCGGACGCCTCTTCATCGCGTGGAAGGGCGACGGCAACGACAACCTGAACGTCGAATATTCCGCCGACAATGGTCAAAACTTCGGACACAAGTTCACGTCCGGCCAAACCAGTCCGCAGGCTCCCGCGCTCTGCGCGCACAACGGCGAGCTCTACATTTCATGGAAGGGCGACGGAAACGACAGCCTGAACGTCGCCAAGGTCCGCGACTAGGGGCGCTCATCCGCTCGATCGACGATCCTTCGCTCTTAGCTTTGGCTTCGCCTTTTCCGAACGTAGAGAACGTAAGATGGCGTGGTCGGCGTGGCTGTTTCGCTCGCCCCAATTTTGTAACTGTTCAGAACTCGGCAGACAACTGTACCGGACGTTGTTATGATTCTGTTCTGATCCGATGGAACCTACGGCGGGCATGTCTCTTGTGGAATGACTGCACACGGTAGCCCGGGCGGGTCCTTGCAGTTTGACCGCCGGTAAGCTGCCCTAGCTGCCAGGTTCTAGGATTGATCATCCAAGTGGGGTGGCGGAACGCAGGCTTTCCGTCATCTTCAGAACGGAGAATAATCGATCGTGGCTAAACTAACCACTTCCAAGAGAAAAAAACTTCCGGCATCGGACTTCGTGGAAAAGAGCGACAGAAAATATCCGATCCCTGACGCTTCCCATGCGCGAGACGCATTGGCGAGGAGTTCGGGAAAGCCGGAGCACGCCGCTGTTGTTGCCGCGGTAAGGCGAAAATTTCCGCAAATAAAAATAGCGAAAAAGAAATAGAGACTCCGCCTGGAATCCTCGACTAGATGAGAGGGCTTCGCTGGCGCGCAATCCTCAGGCAGACGGGCTGCCCACGGGCGTCGGTTGAAGCTCGACGGCGCTGGCGGTGATTTTCAGTTTGCCGGAGCGAATGGCGGATTCGAGCGCGTCCACGACCTCGACGGCGTAGCGCTTGTCCGCGAGATTGCGGATTTCCTTCAGCGCGTATTCCAGATCGTGGCCGGAATGGTAAGGCCGGTCGGTGGTGATTGCGTCGCAGGCGTCGGCCACGGCGATGATGCGCGCCATCATTGGAATTTCATCGCCGCGCAAACCGTACGGGTACCCTTGCCCGTCGATGCGCTCGTGATGCAGTTCGATGCCGGGCAGCATCTCTTTCAACTGCTCGACGGGCCGCATGATGTTGGCGCCCTTCGACGGATGCTCCTTCATCAGGTCGAACTCTTCTTCGGTCAGCTTGCCGGGTTTTTTCAGGATGCGATCGTCCACGCCGATTTTGCCCACGTCGTGCAGCAGCGCGGAAACGCGCAGCGTGTCCATCTCCGCTTCGGTCAGTCCCAGTTCATTCGCGAGGATCAGCGAATACTTCGCCACGCGCCCGGAATGGCCGCGCGTGTAGGGATCTTTTTCGTCGATGGCCGCGGCGACCATGCGGATGCTGTTCAAAAACAGCTCGCGATTTTCCTGCGCGGCCAGTTTCAATTTTTCGATGAACTGCTCGATGTCGCCGGCCATGCTGTTGAACGTCTCGGCCAATTCGCTGATTTCCGCAGCGCCGCGCACCGGCGCGCGCTCGTGAAATTCGCCGCGGCTGATCGCCTGCGTGGAAGCAGCCAGCGCGCGGATCGGCGTGCTGATGCCCACCGCGAATAAATATCCGAGAATCAGCGCGCCAAACGCGACCACCAGCACGAACTTCAGCGCCTGCGCGTTCAGCTCGGTCACGCCGGCGTCTTCGCGCGCCACTTCCAGGCTGCGCTCGGCAACCACCGCCCAATTCAGATCGGGGATCGTGCTGTAGGTTCCGATCATCGGCACGGAGCGGCCGTTCTCCTGCCGGAAAAATTGCTGCACGGTTTCGGTGGCGCTCAGCTCTTCCGGCAGCGCCGTCACTTGCGCCACGACGTCGGAATTGGCCCGCGCGTCTGTGCCCGGCACGAACATGTGCGTGTCCGGATGAGCCACGATGTGCCCGGCGCGATCCACCACGTACACCACGCGGCCGCGCACGCTGGTCTCTTTCAATCGCTGCAAAATTGGATCGAGCGAAACCACCGCCGCCAGCATTCCGCCGAACTGGCCGCCCACGCTCAGCGGAATCGCCATCACAATGGCCGGCCGGTTGTCCGCGCCAATCGCCAGCGGATCGCTGCGGAATACGACCACGTCCGACTGCACGCACGCGGTGAAGGCGCGCTGCAAAGCGTTGCTGACGAAGGGATCGTCCGCGGGAGAAAGCACACCGGCGTCTTTTCCCTTCGCGTCCGGCCCAACCGCCGTCATGTACAGAATGTTGGGATCGCTGGAGACGAAATTTTCCAGCAGCCGCGTCAGTTGCGGCGCTTTCACCGGATCGTTCACCGAGCCGATCAGATCGGTGAGCGCGAGAATCTGGCGTTCGCTGATGAGCTGCTGGTAGAGGTCCGAATCGAAAAGTTGAATCTCTTCGGCCACCGAGCGCGTCACTTCGGTCTGCTGCAAGCTTTCCGTGTTGGTCAGCTTCTCCTGGCTCAGTTGCAGCACCTGGCGGTGATACAGACCAAGCGGCAGAACGCTGACGAGCAGCATCGCTCCCAGCACCATCCAGAGGATGTGCGGGCGACGCAAGGCGGACTTCATGGCTTCGATGTTCATGGGCGCGCTGACCCACTCGCAGCACTATTTTATCGGTGTTGGGCGCGCGGCGAGGCCGCCGGTGGCGGCTCGATAGCGCACTTGCCAATAGCGGACCGGCGCGGGCGGGCATTTCAAATTTTGGGGCGGCGGAGTGAGAAGCGCGGCTCGGTTCCGGCTATCAGGCGCGCGATGTTTGGCCGATGCTTCAGGACGATGAGAGCCGTCGCAAGCAGCGCGCTGGCCGAAAGCACGGTGGGCGGTGCATGTCCAGGGGCGTAAAGGAGATAGAGCAGAAGCGGCAGCGCGGCCGCAGCCGCCAGCGAACCAATCGCAGCGAATCCCCAGAACCACACCATCACAATCCACACGCCAAAGTCGAGAGCCACAGCCTGCCAGCAGATCGCGGTGAACGCGCCGGCCGCGGTGGCCACGCCGTGCCGGCCGCGGAAGGCGGTCCAGATGGGAAACATGTGACCGAGAATCACGGCCAGCGCTGCGTAGGTCATCCAGTGGATGTTGCTCTGCGTCAGGCGCGCGGCCAGCCACACCGCGGCGTAGCCTTCGGCGAAATCGAGAATGAGTGTGGCGCAACGAGCGGCGACGCCGGGATCGCGGGATCGACCGAAGAGACGCGCGAAGGGAATCGAGCCGAGCAGATACGCGGCGGACAGAATTCCGAGCTGCGTTCGCATCGACGGGATCCAGATCGCTGCGAGCATCACGCGGACTCGCTCCGAGTGAAATTGAACGAATCGAGGCGAGTGTACACCGCGCCAGAAGGATTCAGCACGCTGCGATACAAATGGAAATCGGCGACGCGCGCCGCACCGAGCTCGGGCGCGGGGTTCGCGGCGAGCGCTTCGCGGAGGCGAGCGACAGCGGCGGCGTCGGATTTCTCCGGGAAGCGCGCCACAGTCAAGTGCGGGCGGAATTCGCGCGTCTCGCGCGCGACGCCCGCCGGTTCGAGCGCGTGATCGACCTCCTGCGCAAGTTGCGCGAGTTCGGGAGGAGCGTTGACGCCGGCCCACAGAACTCGCGGGCGCCGGTCGTTGGGGAAAAATCCGGCGCCGCTAAAATTTATTTCGATCGGCGAGCCTTGCCGGATCCCGCGCAGCGCCGCGCGAATCGCGTCCAACGATTCCGCCGAAGTGTCGCCGATGAATTTCAACGTGACGTGCAAATTTTCGGTGCGCACCCAGCGCGCGGCGGGATATGCGGCTTCGAGCGGAGCGATCCAGTCTTTGAGCGCGCAGCGGATCGCTTCGGGAGTTTCCACGGCGACGAACAGGCGCATCGCCTTAAACCTTCGTGCCCGTTTTTTCGCCCGCGGCGCGGCGCGGCCCGCTCGCGCCGAGAAAATGGCGGCGCACCATGTCCAGCGCGGATTGCGACGCTTGAAAGCGGATGCGTTCGCGGTCGCCGCTGAACATCAGGCCGCGCTCCGTCGTGCCGCCTTTCGCGGCGAGCGCGATGTGCACGGTGCCGACCGGCTTTGCGGGGGTTCCGCCGCTGGGGCCGGCCACACCGGTAACGCCGATGCCGAGTGACGCGCCGGTGCGCCGGCGAATTCCTTCGGCGAGAGCGCGCGCGACTTCCGCGCTGACGGCGCCAAATTTTTCAATCATTTCGGCGGGCACACCGGCGAAGGCCGTTTTCAGTTCGTTGCTATAGCAGACCGCGCCGCCGAGAAAATACGCGGAGCTGCCGGCAACGCGCGTCAGCCGCTCGGCCACCAATCCTGCCGTGCAGCTTTCTGCCGTCGCCAGTGTTGCGTGATGCTCCGCGAGCAAACTGCCCACAACTTGTTCGAGCGTTTCGCCGCGCATGGACACGATGTACTCGCCGAGCGCCAGCGCGATGTGCCGCTCGAGTTCATCGAGGCGCCGTTCGGCTTCGGCGGCGTCGGCCGACCAGATGCGAAAGTGGACTTCAATTTCACCGGGCGAAGCGAGCAGCGTCGTCTCAACGTCCGCGTAGGTTTTGTAGATCGGCGCGATGCGCTGATCGAGATCGGATTCCGGCAATCCCGCCACTCGCAGTTCGTGATGATGCATGCGCAGCGCGGGCGCGCGGCGCGCCAGGCGCGGTTCGACTTCGGCCTCAAACATGGCTTTCAATTCGCGCGGCGGGCCCGGCAGCAGAATCACGACGCGCTGCCTCGATTCGATCCAGAGCCCCGGCGCGGTGCCGCGCGAATTTTCCAGGATCGTCGCGCCTTCGGGCACCATCGCCTGGCGCACATTGTTCTCCGCCATCGCGCGGCCGAATTTTTGGAAACGTTCCTGGATGCCGCGCACAATCGCGTCATTGCGCGCAAGGCGCAGGCCAAGCAGTTCGGCGACGGCGTCGCGCGTTAAATCGTCTTCGGTGGGGCCGAGTCCGCCCGACGAGACGACGAGTTCGACGCGTTCGAGCGCGGCGCGAAACGTGTCTTGAATCGCGGCGAGATTATCGCCGACAACGGATTTTCGCGTGACCTCAAAACCGAGGCCGTTCAGGCGCGCGGTGACGTAGAGCGAATTTGTGTCCGTGCGATCCGGCGTCAAAAGTTCCGAACCGACCGCGATGATTTCGGCGTTCATGGGTGGCGCGCTAGATCGGCAGCGCGGCTCCCTCAACGTCCCAATCGAGGCTGAAGAGCGCGCTGGTCGCCGCAATCACGGCGCGGCGCCCGGGCGGCAGCGCGATTCCGACCAAGCCAACTCCGCCGATCACATGCTCGGCCTTGCCGTCGGCCGAAATGCGCACCACGCCGCGATATCCGCCGAGCGACGCGGCGACGTATAAATTCCCCAAACTGTCGAACGCCAATCCTTGCGGACGGCCGAGGCCGCGATAGTAAGTGGAGATTTCGCCTCGCTGATCGATGCGATAGACGCGGTCGAAGCTCGACGTTGTGGGTCCCGTAACGAAAAGTTCGCCCGACGGATTGAACGCCAGGTGATAGGCCGAAATCGAAGGTTCAAGCGTGGCGAACACGAAGACTTCTTTTTCAGGACTGATCTTGAAAATCGTGCCGCTGCGATCGCCGACGAAAAGATTTCCGCGGCGATCGAACGCGATGCCGGTGGCCACGCCCATGCCTTCGATCCACTGCTCGGCGCGGCCTTCGGGCGAGACGCGATGAATCGTGCCGTCGTTGCGGCTGGAAACAAAAAGCGCGCCGTTGCGGTCGATGGCCAGGCCGGTGGGATTCATCATCTCGGTGACGAAGGGCTTCACCATGTAGTTCGGCGTGATCTTGTAGAGCGAGACGGGAACTTTCTGGCCGCGCTGCCCGCTGAACGTGACGTAGATATTGCCGGCGGCGTCGACGACGGGATTAGCGACAGGATGCAGATTGTCGGCGATCTGCACGCCGACGTGCATGGAGAAGGGTTGGCTTGCGGCGCGCGGCGTTTCGACGCTCACCAGGCCGCTGCTCAAACCTTCCGGCACGCGCGCGATCAAATAGTCGTCACTCGCGATCAGCAGGCTGGCTTCGGCTTCGCCGAAGCGCACGCGCGGGCGAATGTTCGGCGGCGAATGAAAATGTCCGTGAATGGTGACGTCGCCGCCGGGCACGGCTGCTGCCGGGGCGATGCGGTCGATCCGAGGTATGCCGTTCGTTTGCACGAGAGCCAATCTACGCTAATTAGAGACCTAGCGCGCGCAAGACCCACAAACCCAGCGCGGCGTACAGCCCGGCGACCCAGTCGTCGGCCATGATGCCCCAGCCGCGCGGCAAAGATTCGGCCTGACGCACGGGGATCGGTTTCCAGATATCGAAAACGCGGAAAAGTATAAAGCCCGCCAGCACGCATTTCCAGTTGAGAGGGAACCACAGAAAATCTCCGAACGTGTGGGGCGTGCCCAGAATGTGCATCGCCTCAAGACGCGTGGGCCAAAAGCTGCCGATCCAGAGGGCCAAGAATTGTCCCGACACTTCATCGACAACAACGATCTGCGGATCCGTTGAGCCGAGATACGCCGCCACGCGCGATGCGGCCCAGACGCCGGCCAGCGCGACGATCAGGAACACCGCGAGTTCGGCCGAGAACGTGGGAACTACGAAGAGGAGCCAGTAACTGCCGTTGTAAAACGTGAGCATGTGGAAAATGGTCGCAGGCACAACTGCGGCCGCCATCGACACGAGATACGGCGAGTAACACGCCAGCGCGACGCCGGCGAGTGAACCGAATGTTCCCGGGGCAATCGGCGAGTAGCCGAGGCCGAGGGCGGTTGCGATCGCGAGCGAGATGCGAGGCTTGCGTTTCGGCGTCGGAGAATCGACCGAGGGGGCGCTATTGGGCGTGGTCATCGCTGTCTTTTTCGGGATCGTCGGTGGGCAACTCTTCGGCTTCGGATTCGTCGAAGAGCGGGGCGGCGATTCGGTATTTTTCGGTGGCCCAGTTGCCGAGGTCGGTCAGGCGGCAGCGCTCGCTGCAGAAAGGGAAGTCCGCGTGTTTTTCGGAATCGGTCGGCGTGTGGCAGATGGGGCAGCGATGCCGCATGGGATCAACTCACGCGAGGACGCGAAGCGCGGCGCCGGTGCCGATGCGCATGGCGGGCACGGACGCGGGGAGCGCCGCGTGCGTGGCTTCGCGTTGCGCGTCGACAATTTCGATCACGCGGCCGGCGAGATCGTAGTCGTGGGAGGAATCGATTTCGGCCGTGACGATGTCGCCGGGTCGCGCGGCGCCGGCCGGGGTTTCGATGTCGGTGAGAAGGAGTTTGCCATCGATTTCGGGAGCCATGGATTCCAGGCGCGCTTCCCAGACGAGATCGTTTTCTTTCGATGGGCCTTCGACGAGCGCGGTGACGCGCCGGCCGACGACGCGGCGCAGATTGCGCGCGGAGATCGACCTTTGTATTGCCATTAAATGCGCGCGGCGTTCGGCGATCAGCGCGGAATCGACCTTGCCGCGCGCATCGAGAGAATGGCTGGCGGCCGTATCGACGTCGGAATAACCGAACACGCCCATCCAATCGAATTGCGCGGCGCGGACGAAATCGCACAGTTCCTTGAAATCGGCTTCGGTCTCGCCGGGGAAGCCGACGATGAAGGATGTGCGCAACGCGACGCCGGGGATGGTGCGGCGCATGCGTGTGATCAATTTCAAAAACGCGTCGCCGGAGCCGCCGCGTTTCATGCGCGCCAGAACATTGCGGCTGGCATGCTGCAGCGGCATATCGAGATATTTGGCGAGGCGCGGCCGCGCGGCGATGCTTTCAAGCAGTCGCGGAGTGACGCGATTCGGATAGACGTAGAGCACGCGGACCCATTGCAGGGCTTCGATTTCGGAAAGGCGATCGAGGAGCAGCGGCAGGCCGTCCTTGATGCCGAGATCTTCGCCATACGAAGTTGTGTCCTGGCCGATCAGCGTCAGTTCGCGGACGCCGGCGTCGGCCATGCGTTCGGCTTCGCGCGCGACGGATTCCAGGCGCCGGCTGCGGAATTTTCCGCGCAACTGCGGAATGATGCAGAACGAGCACGGGTGATCGCAGCCTTCGGCGATTTTTAAATAGGCCGCGTGGCGCGGCGTGGTGAGCAGGCGCGGCGTGCGGTCGTGATAGAGATAATCGGGACCGGCGTCGGCGCCCGATGCGAACGCTTCGCCGCGCACGGCCTCGAGGACGCGCTCGACTTCGCCGGTGCCAATCACGGCGTCCACTTCCGGGATTTGCTTTTTGATTTCGTCGCGGTAGCGCTCGACCAGGCAGCCGGCTACGATCAATTTTTTCGCGGCGCCGAATTTTTTGTATTCCGCCATTTCCAGAATCGCTTCGACGGATTCGTGCTGCGCGGATTCGATGAAGCTGCAGGTGTTGACGACCAACACTTCAGCTTCTTCGGCGCGCGGCGTGAATTCGTAGCCGTGGCGCGCCAAAATGCCCATCATGACCTCGCTATCGACGAGGTTCTTCGGGCAACCGAGGCTGATGAATCCGGCTTTTGGCATGGAGATGGGCGCGGAGCAGCTGGCGCGCGATTGAGTTAGTTTAGCACAGCGTGCGCGGAGGGCTTCGCTCGGGGCGGGCGCGGCGGCGGCGGGGGATTGGGGGGGTTGGAAATGCGGAGGAAAACTAACACAGAGGACACGGAGACCACAGAGAAACTCGAGGATCGAGGAAGATTGCGGGTGGGCAAGTTAGAGGATCAGGGTGGTTATGTGGGCGGGGCGGGGGCGGCGGGTGGATTGGATGCGTTCGAGGAGTTCTTTTAGTTGGCGGCGATCGGCGGTGGCGCCGCCGAATCTGGCGGCTTGGTAGAGGGTGGTGAGTTCGGAGACGGGGGCGGCGATTTCGCCGAGGCCGAGGGAGGCGGCGAATTCGGAAGGAGTTTGGGCGTCGGACTTTTTCATGCCGCGGCGCTCGAGGACGCGTAGCATTTGCGAGTAGTAAAGCGTGGCGAGGTGCGCGGTGGCGGAGCCGCGTACGCCCGCGTGTAGCTGCCAGAATTTCCAAAGCGGCGGACCAATCCTCCAGGCGAGGAGCGCGGTGAACGCGGCGATCAGAACCAGCCACAGCGAATCGCGGTGCGGCCAGCGCAGCAGGCGGATTTGCCAGGCGAGCATCCAATTTGTTGCGCCGAGGCGGATAGAAGCGGCGTGCGCGATCCAGTGCTCGGTCCATTCGCGCGAGGCGCGCTGCACGCCCTGAGCGAGCTGGAACTGGTGCGAGAAATCGTAATTGATCACCCACTCGCTCCAGCTGACCTGGAACCAATCCCAATATTGCGCGAGGTGCGCGGCGAAACCCATGGCCTCGTCGGCGGACGGCGGCGTGGGATCGAAGGTGATCCAGCCGTAATCGGGGAAATAAACTTCAACCCAACTGTGCGCGTCGCTGGCGCGAATGACGTATTCGCCGTCAACGTCATTGTATTCGCCTGGGAGGAATCCATTGATGTAGCGCGCGGGAATGCCCAGGCTGCGGACCATCACCGTCATGGCGGAGGCGAAATATTCGCAGTGGCCAGCGCGGCGCGTGAAAAGGAAATAAGCGAGAGGATCGGCGGGCGGCGTGCCGGTGAGATCGAGCGTGTAGCCGTAATGCGTGCGGAGATAGGCTTCGATCGCGGAGGCTTTGTCATAGGGCGTGGCGCTGTGCGCGGTGATCTGCTGTGCGAGCGCGGGAATGCGCGGATCGAGCGCGGGCAATTGCAGATAGGTGGCGCGGATGTCGCTGGGATAGGTGGTGGAGGCGGAGCGCAGATCGCCGGGCGGATTTTCCGGTTGCATGGAGACGGCGTCGTAGCGCAGGCGCTCGGAAACGTAGAACGGATCGAAGACGGAGCCGGTGCGGTCTCGCACGAGATAACTGCGGCGCGCGGAGCCGATGGATCCGGCGCCGCCGAAAGTGCCGCGCGCGGTCTGAGGCTCGGCGGCGAAAAAGAGCGAAGTGGTGGCCAACGGCTCGAGCAGCACCGAATAGCGCAACGGTGCGGCGCGAAGTAGCGCCGGCGCGGGACCCGGCGCGAGCGGGTACCAGCCGTCGGAGCCGGAGAGGACGGGTTCGGGGGCGCGCTCGTCGGTGGACCAGCGGCGGCCGTCGAAATTGGTGAGGACGACGCCGCGCCAGTGGACGTTTTGCGCGGCGACGTGATCGCCTTGCACTTGAATGTGCATGACGATGGCGCTGCTGCGTTTGATCACGCCGATTTCGCCGAGTTCGACATCGTCAGTAAATCCGGAGATCAGCGTGGGCTGCAAATTGTAGCCGGAGAGATATCCGGCGGAAACGCGCGGGATCATGAAGAAGATCGCGGTGCCGACGACCAGCGTGCCGAAGGCGAGCGCGGCCGAGGCTCCGCCGAGCGCGCGTTGCAGGCGGCGCGCGGCTCCCGTGCCGGATTCAAGCGGCGCGGCGGTGGCGGCTTCGGCGCTGCGGCGCATTTCGAGTCCAATGAAGGTGGAGATCGCGAGAAGCAAGAACGCGAAAAAGAACGCGAGATAGGCCGTGCCAACGGTGAGGATCGCGGCGCAGAGCATGGCGGCGAAGGCCAGCATCGCGAGGAACAGGTGATCGCGCGTGGTCCGCGCGCTGTAAAGGCGAACGATCATGACGAAGAGCATCATGTGAATCGCGGCCAGCAGCGCGGCCATCAGGCCGGGATTCTGCGCGGCGGAGGCAATCGATCGCGAAACCCACCAGAGGTCGATTGGAAAAAAAACGAGATAGCCCGCGACGATAGCGGTGGCCGCGCGCGAAGAAAGTTCCGCGGGCAGGCGGCGCAGCCAGCGAATGCCTTTGACGAGCAGCGTGGCGGGAGCGGCCAGCATCGTGAAGAGATCGAGCTTGCCGGTGGAAACAAGCGCGAGGACGCTGGTGAGGAGCAGGAGATAGAGCGAGATCTCGAAATAGCGGTCGAGGGCGGAGAGGTGGGAGTCGCGGGGAGTGGAGGATTGCGGCATGGGCGTGGCGCGCGACGGCGACGAATAATTTTAGCAGCGGGGGGAGCGGGGCGTTGGAGCATGGAGAAAGACTGATCCAAGTGATTACGGTGGTCGTGGAGAAAGAAGTCAAAAACTGCACCCTTAGAAGCGAAGGGTGCGGCACCCAGTTGTCGAATTATTGCTTCGATGGGAGTGGGACGGAAAGAATGCGGAGGGCGGAAGCGGCGATTTTTTTTGTGGCGCTGGAGACGGCGAAATGCGCGACGCGAGTTAGGCGCGGCGTGCGCGCGGCGCGGGAACGCGGGAGTTGCTTGACGCGCGCGAGGAACGTGACGATGCGGATGCGGCGGAAGGTTACGGTGTGGCGGGAATCGGCGGCGGGTTCGAGTTGCGCGGCGGTGATCCAGGCGACGCCGTGCGAAAGACGGAGGTGCCTGGCGAGCGTGGAGCGAAGTGTGGAACCGGTTTTAGTTTTCGCGGCGGCGGGCTCATCCGCGCGCACAGCAACGGCGGGGAATTGCCAGAGGTGGGAGAAGAGCGCGGCTTCGGCGGCGGCGGGACGCAGGAGCATTGTTCGGCCGCGCGGGTCGACCAGGACGGCGGCGGCGAGCGTGACGATTTCGGGGGCGCGTTTTCGGCGCGCGGCGGGGATGGAATTTTGCAGGCCGAGTGCGCGTGCGCGGCAGAAATTGTGCACGGGACATATTTCGCAATGAGGAGATTTCGGGAGGCAGACTGTGGCGCCGAGTTCCATCATGGCCTGGTTCCAATCGCCGGGCGCGGCGGGATCGGCGATCTCTTGCGCGCGGGCGGCGAGCGCGTTCCAACGGCGCGGCGCGCGAAGGTCGCCGCGAATGGCATCGAGACGCGCGAGGACGCGCGCGACGTTGCCGTCGAGCACGGCGTGCGGCGCTCCGTAAGCGATGCTGAGAATCGCGGCGGCGGTGTAATCGCCGATGCCGGGAAGCGCGATGGCATCGTTCCAGGCACGCGGGAATCTTCCATCGTGGCGCGCGACGATTTCCTGCGCGGCGCGGTGCAGGTTTCGCGCGCGGGAGTAGTAGCCGAGGCCGGCCCATAGGCGCAGGACTTCATCGATGCGCGCGGACGCGAGCGATTCGACGGTGGGGAAGCGCTGGAGGAATTTTTCGTAATAGGCGATGGCGGCCGCCACGCGGGTTTGCTGGAGCATGATTTCGGAAAGCCAGATGCAGTAAGGATCGTTTGTGCGGCGCCACGGAAGATCGCGTTTTGTGGCGCGGTACCACGCGAGCAGCGCGCGGCGAAAACGGTTCGTCGCGCGGCCGGCGGAAGATAATTTCGCGAATGCCATCGACCGGCATTCTGACACAAGCGGTCAGGACTGGAAGAGGATGAAGGAAGAGCCCCAGAGGCTGGTGGGCACGTTGCCGCGCGGCGCGAAGGTGACGATGATTTTGAAAATGTCGGGTTGCTCGGCGAGTTGATCGAGAAGGCGCGGGCCGGCGGTGCGCGGGCGCGGTTCGACCGTGGCCAGGACTCGCAGCGCGTCGTAAATCACATCGGCGGCCGGCGCGGCGGGAACGGACATGCCTGCGGTGCGGAATTCGAGGACGGAATCGATTTCGTAAAAATGCCACGCGAGGCTGGCGCACAAACCGACGGCGCGCTCGAAACGTTGGGCCATTTGCTGGGGGTTGCTGAATGCGGCGGGATCGATTTCGGGATCGAGCGCGAGAAGAACGCGGCGCTCGTCTTCGCGCGCGTATTCGCGGACTTGCAACGCGGCTTTTTTGGCCGTGGCTTTCCAATCCATGTGGCGCGGATTGTCGGTGGAGCGGTAGTCGCGAATGGCGTAGAGATCGTGGCCGCGTCCGCGGACGTAGCTTTCAAGTTCGCCCGTGACGAGAGGGAGCACGTCGAAAAATTCGTCGCTGGGGCGCACGGCGGGATAGGCGACGATTTCAAGACCGGCGTCCATGCGGCGCGTTTTCTGGAGGAAGCCGAAGGGAAATTTCGTGCGCAGACCGAGCGCGTCCTGCCGGTAAACGCCGCGGCGGGGAAACGTGAGTTCGACGCTTTGGCGGACCGAGCCCATGCGCGGCAGGTAAGGGAAGTAGATGGGGCGCGTGAGAATCGCGCCGGGATTGCGGCCGCGGCCGCGCTTGCCGGCCGGCGCTTCGCCGACAACGGAAAGCGAAAACGAAGGCAGCCAGTATTTTTCGTTGCACAATTCGGCAAGCGCGACGGCCGGTTGCGTGGCGAAAATGTGCTCGGGCAGATCGAGATGCAGATCGACGCCGGAAAGAACCAACCGCGAGAGCACGCCCGAAATCAAGATGCCGGAGAGCAGACACGCCAGAACCATGAACAATAAATTGTTGCCGGTGTTGAGCGCGGCGAGCGTGACGACGGCGACGCCGCCAAGATAGACGACGCCTTCGCGCGTCACCTTGTAATCGATCTGGTAGGCGAGCCAGCGCAGGGGAGTGCGGCGCGCGAGTTTCGGCACGATCGTGAGGCCGACCCATCCGGCGAGCACGAGCGCGGCGATCGCCGAGCCGGCGGCGACGGCGAGACTTCCGGTTTGGGCCGCGGCGCCGGAATAGAGCGCGAGGCCGAGCGCCAGCGCGAGCGCGATGAGCGCGACGAAGAAATTTTTCCACGAAGCGCGCTCGGAGGTGCGATTCGCGGCGCGACTTTCTCCGCGAGGCGATTGTGGAGATGGAGCGCCGGCGGCGGCGCGGTCCCGCGCGATGCCGATGGTGGAAGCCATCAGAGCGGGACGCGCGTGGATTCGACGATCTCGGTTAGGATGGCTTCGGCGTGCGCGGATTTTTTTTGCGTCGTGGCGTAGCGCGTGTTGACGACGACGCGGTGCGCGAAGACGGGCAGGATCAGGCGCTTGAAATCGTCGGGCACGCAATAATCGCGGCCATCGATATAGGCGCGGGCTTGCGCGGCGCGCTGGAGCATGAGCAGGCCGCGCGGGCTGACGCCGAGCAGAAGTTGTTCGGCGTGGCGCGTCCGCTCGACGATCTCGATGGCGTAGTCGGCGAGCGAATCGTCGACGCGGACTTGTTCTACGGCGCGCTGGAGCGCGGCGACGTCGGCGGCTTCCATCACGGGCTCGACGCCGGTGGTCGCGTCGCCGCCGCGATGTTGGCGCAGAATTTCGCGCTCGCTTTCGCGGCCGGGATAACCCATGCGAATGCGCAGCAGGAAGCGATCGAGCTGCGATTCGGGCAGCGGATACGTGCCGTGGTGCTCGATCGGATTTTGCGTGGCGAGAACGAGAAACGGCTGCGGCAAGAGATACGTGTGATTCTCGACGGTTACTTGCGCTTCGTTCATGGCTTCCAGTAGCGCGGATTGCGTTTTGGGCGTGGTGCGATTGATTTCGTCGGCGAGCACGACGTTGGCGAAAAGCGGGCCGCGCTTGAACTCAAACTGTTGCGTGGTGGGATTGAAGACGCTGACGCCGATTACGTCGGACGGCAAAAGATCGGATGTAAATTGAATGCGCTGGAACGAGCAGTGGAACGAGCGCGCGAGAGCTTGCGCGAGCGTGGTCTTGCCGACGCCGGGAACGTCTTCGATCAGCAAATGGCCGCGCGCCAGCAGCGCCACGATGGCGAGTTCGATCACGTCGTCTTTGCCGCGGATGGCGCGGCCGACGGAGCTGCGCAAATCGGCCAGCTGATTTTGAACGGCGGTGGTCATTGCGCGATCGTCTCCATCGTCTCCATCGGTTGATAATCGCCGGCGCTTCTGCTAGAAACGAAACGCGCGGGCGATTAGCTCAGTGGTTAGAGCGCTCCCCTCACACGGGAGAGGTCCAAGGTTCAAGTCCTTGATCGCCCACCATTATTTTGGCGGGCTCCAGGTAGAGTCCCCATCCGGCGTGCGGCGGGGATTTCGCCTCGTGGCTATTCTAAAGGAATTTTGAATGCGCTCGGGCTACCGAATGTTGCAGTTCTTCGCGTTAGGCACCTGGGTCGGTGCGATCCTCTATTTCAGCCTGGTGGTGGCGCCGGGGGCGTTTCGCACGCTGGCGAATCCGGATCTGGCCAGCGCGCTGATCGGGTATTCGATCGGGCGGCTGCACGTGGCGGGAATTGTGCTGGGCCTGATCTACCTTGTGGCCGCGATGCTGGGGGCGAAGTCGGTGCGCGCGCTGGGATCGTCGGCGTCGGTATGCGTCGCGCTGATGGTGATCTTGACGGCGATCTCGCAATATCTGGTCGTGGCGAAGATGGAAACGCTGCGGCTAGAGATGGGCTCGGTGTGGGCCACGCCGCCGGAGCATCCGATGCGCGTGGCGTTCGAGCGATTGCATGGCGTTTCATTCTGGCTGGAAGTGATCGTGCTGCTCGCGGGGATCGCGGCGCTGTATCTTACGGCGCGCGACACGTCTCACGACGCGGAGGCGCGCGGGTAAGCCTGCGGAGCGGAGCGGTTAACGCTTCGATTTTTTTGGAGGTCTTTTTTTCCTCGCGGATAGTTGTTCGGAAGCCCGCCACAAATACCACGTCGCCACCGTGCGGTACGGATGCCAGCGCTGGCCGTATGCGGCCAACTCCTTCGGCGCCGGCATTTTCCTTTTCCCGAAAACCAGCTGAAATCCCTTTCGCACGCCGAAGTCTGAAACTGGCAGGATGTTCGGGCGCCCCAAATGAAAAATCAGCAGCATTTCGACGGTCCACGCGCCGATTCCGCGCACGACGGTTAACCGCTTCACGATTTCTTCATTCGATAGAAGTTCGATTTCGGCTTGCGGCGGGACTGTGCCATCCAGAGCTCTTTGCGCGAGGTCGCGAATCGCGGCGATTTTTTGGCGCGACAATCCCACCGAACGAAGCTGGCGGGTTGAGGCCGCGAGGATCGCCGCTGGCGGGGGCATTTCGCCGCCTCCGAAGCGATCTTTGAAGCGGCCGAGGATTGTGGCGGCGGCCTTGCCGTTCAATTGCTGATAGAAGATCGAGCGCAGCAGCGCCTCAAACGGGCCGGCGTGAGCGGATGGTGGCAAATTGAATGGACCGGTCGCTTTGACGATGCGGTCGATCACGCGCGCGAAACGCGGATCCGCGCGCTTAATATGACGAATCGCGGCGCGATGAGTGTGGAGAAAGTGGAGCTCAGTAGGCATCGAATTGACGGACTTGTGATCGCAGGCTGCGCGCCTATGAATTTGCAGCGTATGCTAGTATCACTCGCTCATGCAAACGGGAATCATTGGACTGCCACAGGTCGGGAAGACCACGCTGTTTCGGATTTTGACGCACGCGGAACTCGATGAGAAGGCGGCGCGCGCGGCGACGCACGTGGGCATCGCGCGCGTGCCGGAGCCGCGATTGGAAAAACTCGCGGCGCTGTTTCAGCCGAAAAAAATAACTTACGCGACCGTGGAATACGTGGACGTAGGCGGTGTGCAGAAGGATCGCGCGCGGGATTCGGCCGTGCTGGCGCCGTTGCGCGAAGTGGACGCGCTGGCGCACGTGCTGCGCGCGTTTGACGATCCGAGCGTGGCACACGCGGCGGGGTCGGTCGATCCGCTGCGCGATGCGGTCAGCCTCGATCTCGAGCTCATGCTGGCCGATCTCGATCAGATCGAGCGGCGCGCCGAGCGCGTGGAAAAAGATCTGAAGAAGAAAAAAGATCCGCTGCTGGAGCGCGAGCAAGTTTTGCTTGAGCGATGCCGCACGGCGATTCAGGCTGAAACGCCGCTGCGCGAATTGGAGTTTTCAGCCGAAGAACGAAAGCTGATGAGCGGTTTCATGTTTCTCTCGCAACGGCCGATGCTGTACGTGCTCAATCTGGGCGACGACGAAGTGGGCGATCTTGATGCGGCCATCGCGAAGCGCGGAGCTTCGCAACTCTCTGGGCGTACGGGCACGGTTCTCGTTCCGATTTGCGGGCGCATCGAAGCGGAGCTCGCGCAGCTCGAGGGCGCGGAAGCCGCCGAACTACTCGCCGCGTACGGCTTGAAGCAATCCGGTCTCGATCGCTTGATCGAAGCGACCTATCGATTGCTCGGCCTGATTTCGTTTTTCACCGCCGGCGAGCCTGAAGTTCGCGCCTGGACGATTCGCCGCGGCGCCACGGCGCAGAAGGCCGCGGGCGAAATTCATAGCGACATCGAGCGCGGCTTTATTCGCGCGGAAGTGGTCCGCTGGGACGAATTGCTCGCCGCGGGCGGCTGGGCGCAAGCACGCGAGAAGGGGCAAGTGCGCTTGGAAGGGAAGGAATACATCGTCCAGGAAGGCGACACGATTCTTTTCCGGCACAGTGGATGAATCGGATCGCCGGAGTAGTCGCGCGCAATTTTGGATTTTTTGCAGCCACAACGCCCGACCGCGTGAACACTTTCAGGCGGAAACTTTAATCGGGCGAACCTGGGTCTTGACCATCGCTTCCTTTTTATTGCGCACAACCCGCAACTCGAATTCGGACTGAAGATTGAGCCAAAAGTCTGGAGTCGTCCCGAAGAAATATCCCAGTCGAAGAGCCATTTCCGGAGAGATGCCGCGCTCTTCGTGAACGATGTCGTATACGCTGGGAGCGGGGACGCGCAAGGCCAACGCCAGCTTGTTCGCGTTCAGGCGAAGCGGCACCATGAACTCTTCCCGCAGAATCTCGCCCGGATGAATTGGTTTCAGTTTAGCCATGTGCTTGCATCTCCTTAGTGGTGGTCCACAATCTCTACGTCGTGAGCGTCTCCCTCTTTCCATACGAAACAGACGCGCCACTGATCGTTGATGCCGATACTGTGCTGGCCCGCGCGGTCGCCTTCGAGGGGGTGAAGTCTGTTACCCGGGGGCACCGTCAAATCGATCAATCGCTTGGCTGCGTGGAGCATTAATAATTTCCGCCGGGCTGACTGCCGAATATTCGCGAACCTCGGAACAGTCTCGTCGTTGAAAAGTCTCTGCGCGTCGGCAGATTTAAAGGACTTGATCACATGCCAAGGATATAATCAACTGCATTACATGTAAAGCCTCATTGAGTAAAGCCCAGGTTTGGATCGTCGCCAATAAGACGGGCCGGCCACGAGGCGTAGACGTCCGGATGGGCGTCGGCCGAGCGAGGAGGGCGCAAAATGGGCCCACGCGGCTACGTTTGGCGTATGCGCCCCAAATTCCGCATGGCTTAGTCACAAATAGGACCTTGCGGCGGTTTCGAGCTTCAAGGCCCGAAACGGGATCTCCAGAGCGAATTGCGGAGTTTGAAACGCGCAATTCCGCGCAACTTTTTGACTCTACACGGGTTCGATACAATGTGGAGGCCATGGCTAGGTCGGACGTCCAACTGATGCTGGACGTAAAGGCCGGGGACGAAGTGTCCTTCGAGCTTTTGCTCCGGAAGTATCGGAGCCCGCTCGTCAATTTTCTGGGGCGGATGGTGCGCGACCCCGGGATGGCCGAAGAGCTGGCGCAGGAGGTTTTTCTGCGCGTGTACCGGGCGCGCAAGGCGTACGCGCCCAGCGCCAAGTTCACCACGTGGATGTTTCGCATCGCTTCGAATCTGGCGCTGAATGCGATTCGCGACGGGCGCCACCGCCAAATGGAAATTTCGATGGACCAGCCGGTGGACATTGGCGACGACCAGGCGCCGGCGTGGGAAGTGGCCGACCGGCGGCCGAGCGTGGAGCAGGAATTGCTGGCGCGCGACCGGGCCGCGATCGTCCAGCGCGCGATCGCCACGTTGCCCGATAAACAGCGGGCCGCCGTGCTTTTGCACAAGTATCAGGAACTCGATTACGATGAAATCGCAAGGATTTTAGAGTGTTCGGAAGCGGCGCTGAAATCGCTGTTGTTCCGCGCGTACGAAACGCTGCGCGTGGAATTGGCGCCGCTGGTGGGGCAGCCGAAGTTGTGAGCGGGGGATTTGCGGGGGAGCGCGGAATTTCAAAGCGCGAAGAAAATGAGGTCGCTATGAACTGCGAGAAGATCGAAACGAAATGGATCGCTTATCTGGACGGGAAGGCCAGCGCCGCCGAGCGCCGCGAGGTCGAAGCGCATTTGGTGGCTTGCACGGCGTGCAGCGCGCGCGCCGCGGAGTATCACGCGATGTGGGGCGTGCTCGACGAGCTTCCGCCGATCATGCCGTCGGCGTCGTTTGACGCAGCGGTGCGCGCGCGTGTGGCCGCCGAACCGGCGCGGCACGCGTGGAGATGGTATTTGCCGTCGCCACGGCTGGCGTTTGCGGTTTCGTGCTTGCTGGTGCTCTCGGTGTGGTTCGCATCGAGGCCGACGGAGGTTGCGCCGGTGCCTGCGGTAACGGCGGCGGTGACGACCGCGGCGGTGGCGCAGGCTTCGAGCGAGTCCGATTTCCGCATGATCAACGATTTGCCCGAGCTTGAGAATTACGACGTGCTATCGAATTTCGACGCCTTGAGCGCTTTACCGGCCACGCCTGCGGCGCAACCGGCGTCGCACATGTGAGGGTTGGAACTCGTCGAGGGAGTCGAAAGGAAAACTTTGCGGTATGAAATGGAGTCGCCCCATCCCGGTGCTTTTGGCGTTCGCGATCGCGATCGGACTCGCGTTCGCGGGCCCGTCGTGCGCGCAATCGCGCCAGGCCGAAGCCGCCGCGTATCGCCAGGAGCGCCGCGAGGATTCGCAGGCGAAGCCGGAGCGCGCGCCGAAGCCGCCGAAAGGTCCGGCAACTCCGCCGGAGCGGCGCATGATGGGCCTGCCGCCGAAATGGGTCGAGCGGCTGCAGGACATGCCGCCGGAGCAGCAAGAGCGTTTCATGCGCAACAACGAGCGATTCAATTCGCTCCCGCCTGAGCAGCAGGATCAGATTCGCCGCCGCCTGCAAGTCTGGAATAACTTGTCGCCACAGCAGCAAGAGGAGATTCGCGAGCGCGAACAAGTTTGGGAGCAGCTCACGCCAGTGCAGCAGGACTACGTGCGCAACGTGCTCCAGCCGCGCTGGCAGGCGCTTCCGCCGATGCGCAAGGCCGTGATCCTGCAGCATCTTCGCGCGCTGAATAATCTGAGCGATGCCGATCGCGAAGCGCGTCTGAGCGATCCTGCGTTCAACCAGGGCCTCAGCCCGGATGAGCAGCGCATGCTTCGCGACCTCGCGCATCTGCGCGTGGGCGGCACGATCGAAGGCCCTCCGCAGTAATCTTCCCCCGCCTCCCACCGATTTCACTGTTTCACACCGGCACTGATTTATTTTGCCTCTGCAAGCGCTGCTCTACTGATTGATCGTTGAAGCCGTGCGGACACAAGTGGTGGTAGTGTCCCGCCGGAGTATCACTTCGCCCAAAAAGATTTCCACAATGTTGTAAATAATCGCGGATTCTTCTTGACAAGTTCTCACTCCTGTTTACAATCGGGGACCAAAGTGGGTTGAAGTGGGAGCTAGTGCAACATAGTGGAAGAATTGAACACGATTCTCGAGCGTTCTGTGGGGTTTTATGCTTCGGGGAAACTATCCGGCAAAAGTGGACGAAAAGGGCAGGCTGAAGATTCCGTCCGCTTTTTTGGAAACCCTGAAGGAGCACGGGGAACGGTACTTCGTCACCAGTGAGAACGGCGACTATGTGCGGGTTTATCCGATGAAGGTCTGGAATGAGATCGAAGCCAAGCTCGCCGGACTTTCCACGCACAACCGGACCAAGATCCGCTTCCTGACGCGAGCCAATTATTTCGGTCAGGTGGTGGAGATGGACCGGCAGGGACGATTGCTGATTCCATCCGTGCTGCGAGAAGCCGCGCAAATGAAGGGCGAGGTGGATGTGCTGGGCAGCCTGAACTACCTCGAGGTTTGGAACCACGCGCGGTTCCTTGAAAACATGGGCAAGAACCCGATCACGGACGACGACTTGAGCACGCTGGATCAGTTGGGCATTTAAGTTTGAATGAAAGTTTGAGTGCGCTGCACACGCCGGTGCTGGCCGAAGAGGCCGTCCACTGGCTGGCGATTCGGCCCGGCGGAACGTACGTAGACGCGACGGTGGGCCTGGGTGGACACGCGCTTGAGATTTTGAAGCAGATGGGCGGCCAGGGCCGATTGATCGGTTTGGACCGGGACGCCGAGGCGCTCGAAATTGCTCGCGAGCGACTGAAAGCCTACGAAGGGCAGGTGACGCTGGTGCATGCAGAATTCTCACGGATCGGGGAAGTGGCCGAGAACCTGGGATTGCCGCCGGCGGATGGTGTGCTGGCGGACCTGGGCGTTTCCAGCATGCAGCTTGACGAAGCCGAGCGCGGATTTTCCTTCCGCGCCAGCGGACCGCTCGACATGCGCATGGATGCAAGCGTCGAAGCGCTGACCGCACACGAGATTGTGAACCGCTCGCAGGAACGCGAGCTGGCCAACCTGCTCTATCAGTATGGCGAAGAGCGGGATTCACGAAGAATCGCCAGGGCGATCGTTCGCGCGCGTCCGATCAGGGACACCGCGCACCTGGCAACGGTTGTGGCAGGGGCCCGAAAGCAAGGGGGAAGGCAGAAACTGCATCCCGCGACAAAAACGTTTCTGGCGCTGCGGATAGCGGTGAATCGGGAGATGGAGGAACTCGAGCAGTTTCTTACTCGGACCCCTGCCACGCTTTCTTTAGGAGGACGCTGGGTGGTGCTGGCGTATCACTCGCTGGAGGACCGGCAAGTGAAGCATCGTTTCCAGCAACTGGCGCGCGAAGCGGCTTTCCGGATGCTTACGAAGAAACCGGTCGTGGCATCGGACGCTGAAGTGCAAATGAATCCGCGGGCGCGCAGCGCGAAAATGCGCGTGGTGGAAAAAATCGGCGTGGAAAAAAGCGCCGGCGAAAAAAGCGGCGGCGAAAAAATCGAATTGGAGCGCGCGTCATGACCGAATTTTACACCGTGAAGCGAATCGACAATTCGCGCCTCGTCCGACCGAAGGCGCCGGACCGGCTGCGCGAATGCGTGCGCCTGGTGGCGATGGGCGGATTGCTGGCGCTGGTGGCGCTGCTCTACGCGTGGCAGCACTTCGAGTGCATCCAAATGCGCTCGCAACTGGAATCGCTGAAGTCGGATCGCACGCAGGCCGTGGAACTGAATCAGGAATTGACGCTGGAAGTGGCCAGCCTGCGCGATCCGGGGCGCATCGATCAAATTGCGCGCAATCAACTGGGATTGACGGCGCCGGCTTCATCGCAGATCGCGCCCGATCAGGAGCCGGCCACCGACGCCGTTCTCGCGCAGGCTCGATTGGTCAGCGCAACCGCCGCGCAATAGCTGGGGTTCACGCACCGGAACCGATCCGCACGGAGCACGGCAGCTAAATGGATTTCCGACAACCCCGCGGACGGATTCTGCTGATCACCGTCCTGGCGGCGCTCTGGATGGGAGCGGCCCTGGGGCGACTCGCCTACCTGCAACTTTTCTGCTACAGCGATTATCTTTCCCGCGCGCAGCATCAGCAAAGCCTGATCGTGGAGGTCAGCCCGAGCCGCGGCGATATTCTGGATCGCAATCTGCGCCCACTGGCGATGAGCGTTCCGGCGGACACTTGTTTTGCTGTGCCGGCGGAGATCGCCGATCCGGCGATGGTGGCGCAACTTCTTTCCGGGCCGCTCAATCTATCGCAGGATGAAATCGAAACGCGCCTGGCGTCCTCGCGCACGTACGCGCGGTTGGCGCGCAAACTTTCGCCGGATACCGTGGCGCGCATCGATGCGCTGAATCTGAAGGGAATTTACTTCGAGAAAGAAGATCAGCGTTTTTACCCGAAACGCGAATTGGCCGCGAGCGTCGTGGGCTACGTGGATGTCGATCAAAAGGGATTGGGCGGGATCGAGTATTCGCTCGACAATCGAATCAGCAGTCAGGGCAGCCGTACGGTCGTGCTAGCCGACGCGCACCGGCATGCGATGGACAGCAGCGATCAGGCGCCGGCGGCCGCGGGCAGCGTCGTTCTGACGCTGGATCAGAACATTCAATACATCGCCGAGCGCGAGCTGAACACGGCGATTCAACAGACGCATGCCATCTCCGGCACCGTGATCGTGGAAAATCCGAGCACTGGAGAATTGCTGGCGGTTGCGAATTTTCCGTCGTTCAATCCGAATTCGGCCGGCGCGAGTCCGCCGGAAGCGCGCATGGATCGCGCCATTAGCGCGCTCTATGAGCCGGGATCGGTCTTTAAGATTGTAACGTTGTCCGCGGCGATCGATCAGGGCCTGGCGCGGCCCGACGACGTGGTGGATTGCCAGAACGGCGTGATCTACATCGCGGGGCATCGCATTCGCGATCACAAAGCCTACGGCGATTTGACGGTTGCGCAGATTCTGGCCAAGTCGAGCGACGTCGGCGCGATCAAGATCGGACTGCGGCTCGGCGCGCCGAAATTCTATCAATACATCACGGCATACGGATTCGGCCAGCCGACCGGCGTCGATCTGCCTGGCGAAGGGCACGGCATGCTGCGGCATCTCGAGAATTGGTCGCAGGTTTCGATTGGCGCCGTCTCAATGGGACAGGAGATCGGCGTCACGCCGCTGCAAATTCTTACCGCGATGTCGGCGATCGCCAATGGCGGACTGATCGTGCAGCCGCATGTGATCGCGTCGCTGCGGCAAGGCGACGAAACGATTGCGCCGCCGGATCCGCAGCCCGAGCCGCGCCGCGTGATTCAAGCCACCACCGCCGCGACGATGCGGCAAATGCTCGAAGGCGTGGTGCTGGAAGGCGGTACGGGTCCGCTCGCGCGCCTCGATGGGTATACCGCTGGCGGAAAAACGGGCACGGCGCAGAAATTCGACCCGGCAACGGGCCGTTATTCCACGTCGCAATATATCGCGTCGTTTGTGGGATTTGCGCCGCTGAATACGCCCGCGATTTCGGTTTTGGTACAGCTCGATTCGCCGGTGGGCCCGCACGAGGGCGGCGAGGTGGCGGCGCCAGTGTTTCGCCGTGTGGCGCAACAGGTGCTTGAGTATCTGAACGTGCCGCACGACGAGGCCATGGATTCAAAGACGCAACTCGAGTTGGCGCAGAGCCGCCACGCGCAGCAGGATTCGCTTGCGGACGGCGCGGATTTCGATTCAGCCAACGCCGCAGCCGTTACGGACGATTCTTCGGTTGCGGCGGTAGCTCCGGATGCGGCGCATGTGCCTGCGGCTTCGAGCGCCCCCGTGCCCGCGCCCGCCGCGCCGCGCGCCGTCGCAACGCCCTTTGTCGCCAACGCGGCTGTGCCGCAGACGGTTGAGCTCGACGAAGAGGCCGGCGTGCAGGTGCCGAACATGGTCGGCGAAAACGTTCGCGACGTTACGGAGCAATGCGAGCATTTGGGATTGGTGCCGGTGCTGGCCGGAGGCGGCGTGGCGCTATCGCAATCGCCGGCGGCGGGATCGAGCGTGCGGCCGGGAACTCGCGTAACGGTGGAATTCGGCCGCGCTGCGCCCGCGCCTTCGCGCATGGCCGCGCGCGGTGCGCCGCAGGCTTCGCCGGGCGGAGATCAGTGATGCCGCGCGCGTCTCGCACCACGGCAACGATCGCGCGAAGCGCGCAGCTTGGATTGAGCGATGCATCGGAGCGCCCTATACTCGTTCAGCAAAGCATGAAACTCAGTGAGCTTTTGGCAGGCTGCGAGGTCAAGCGTCCGCTGCTCGACGCGGATCGCGAAATCGCATCGCTCGCCTACGACAGCCGCCGCGTGGCGCCCGGCGCGGCGTTCTTCGCGATTCGCGGCGAAGCCACCGACGGAAATCGATTCGTTGCCGCGGCCGTCGAGCGCGGCGCAGTCTCGATCGTCAGCGAAATGGCGCGGCCCGCGACGCTCGGCGCGAATGTTGCGTGGGCCGAGGTCGCCGACGCGCGAAAATCTCTGGCCATCGCGGCCGCGAATTTCTTCGGGCATCCAGCTGACGCGCTGGAACTCGTCGGCGTCACCGGCACGAATGGCAAGACGACCACGAGCTATTTGATCGATTCGATCCTTCATGCCGCAGGACGCACAACCGGACTTTTCGGCACAATCTCTTACCGCACGCCGGTTGCGATCCTCGCCGCGACAACAACCACGCCGGAATCGCTCGAGCTGCAAAAGTTTCTTTCCGAAATCGTGCGCGCGGGCGGCACCCATGCGGTGCTGGAGGCGAGTTCCCATGCTCTGGCGATGGACCGGCTGTGGGGATGCCGCTTCGATGTCGCTGTGTTCACGAACCTGACGCGGGATCATCTCGATTATCACAAATCATTCGAGGCCTACTTTGCGGCGAAGCGCCGCTTGTTTGAAGGCACAGGCAATGGCCCGGCGCGCGTTGGCGTGATCAATGCTGACGATCCGTACGGCGAGCGCCTGGAAGGCGTCGCGACGCGCACGCTGCGCTACGGATTGCGCGCAGGCGAAATCACCACGCGCAAATTCACGCTCACGGCGGCCGGTTTGGATTTCGATGCCGAGACGCCGGCCGGTGCGATCGCCGTGCGCTCGCGATTGGTGGGGCGCGCCAACGTCTACAACATTCTTGCGGCGATCGGAGCGGCCATCGCTCTTGAAATTTCGCCGGCGGCAATTGCTGCGGGAATCGCGAGCTTGGAATCTGTTCCGGGACGATTCGAGCGAGTGGACGCTGGTCAACCATTCTTGGTCGTTGTGGATTATGCGCACACCGATGACGCGCTCGCGAATTTGCTGGCGACCTCGCGCGAGTTGTTGCCGCCGGGCGCGCGCCTGCTGACACTTTTCGGTTGCGGCGGCGATCGCGACCGCGCCAAGCGCCCTCTAATGGGTGAAGCCGCGGGCCGCGCGAGCGATTTCGTTGTGCTAACAAGCGACAATCCGCGCAGCGAGGATCCGTTGCTCATCATCAATGACGCGCTAGTCGGATTGCAGCGCACCAACGCGGAGTATCGCGTTGAGCCCGATCGCGAGCGCGCCATCGGTTTGGCGCTGGAGCAGGCGCGCGCGGGCGACATCGTGCTGCTCGCGGGCAAGGGCCACGAGAATTATCAGGTGTTGAGCGATCGCACGATTGCGTTCGACGATCGCGAAGTGGCGCGCCGCTGGCTGGCGCGCAGCGGTTACGGCGCGTAACGCGCAGCGCCCGGCCGTGAAGCCGGCCCTGCGGCACGCGCCGTGCTCTAACGATTTCGGAATTTGCGGATTTGTATGAACGTCGGCCGGGGGTGAATCGGCACCGGTGACACTTGGCCCGCTGAGGAAAATATGCGGTGGACGATTGGAGAGGTGGCTCAAGCACTGGCTCTTGCGCCGCCCGCCGGGCTCAACGCCCTGGCGCGGCTGGCCGGTGTCTCGATTGATTCTCGCGCCGTGGGTCGCGGCGAACTGTTCGTCGCGATACACGGACCGCGTCACGATGGACACGATTATGTGGTTGCCGCGCTCGATGCGGGAGCTGCGGCCGCAATCGTCGCGCGAGATCGCGTTGCCTCATATCCGGAGGCGATCCGCGGCCGCCTGCTTGGAGTTGCCGACACAACCGTCGCGCTACAGGATTTGGCGCAGGCCGTGCGGCGGCGTTGGGGCAAACGGCTGGCCGCGGTCACGGGCTCGGTTGGAAAGACAACCACAAAGGAAATTCTGGCGGCGCTGCTGTCCGCGCGGTTGCACGTCCTGAAGTCGGAAGGAAATTTGAACAACGAATTTGGATTGCCGCTCACGCTGCTGCGGCTTGACGATCGATACGAGGGCGCCGTGGTTGAGCTGGGGATGTCTCACGCCGGCGAATTGCGGCGCTTGACGGAGATCGCGCAGCCCGACGTCGGCGTCGTCACGCGCGTCGCCACCGTGCATCTGGAATTTTTCGATTCCGTGGACCAGATCGCGCTGGCGAAGCGCGAATTGATCGAAGGCCTGGCGCGCGAAACGAGCTGGGCCGTGCTGAACGCCGATGATTCGCGAGTGGCGGAATTCGCGCGCATCGCGCCGGGTCACGTGATCACGTTCGGGCTGGGCGCGGCGCCCGCGCAATTTCGCGCCGAGGCTATTGAGGATCGCGGCCTCGATGGCTGCGCGTTCGATTTCGTCTCCCCCGAGGGCCGCGCGCGCCTGGAATTGCCACTCGCTGGCCGGCACAACATTTCAAACGCGCTGGCGGCTCTCGCGGCGGCCAGCGTGTGGGGCGTGGGCGCGGCGGAAGCGGCGCGCGTTTTTCCCGCGCTTGCTCCGACGGGGATGCGCGGGCGGCTGCTGCATTTCGCGCCGGGCTTTACAGTGATGAACGATTCCTACAACTCGAATCCTGTGGCGCTCGAAGCCATGGTGGAATGGCTCGAAGCCGCGCGCGACGCGCGCCGCCGGATTCTTGTCGCCGGCGAAATGCTCGAGCTTGGGCCGCGTTCGCCCGAATTGCATCGCGCCTCGGGCAGCCGCGCCGCGGCATCCGGCCATATCGATTGGATCATCGGTGTGCAAGGCGACGCGCTCGATTTTGTGCGCGGCGCGATCGACGCAGGCCAGCCGGATGCGCGCGCGGAATTTTTCGCGAATTCAACGGAAGCGGCGCGCGCCGTGGTCGATCTCGCCGCGCCCGGGGATCTGATTCTGGTGAAGGGTTCGCGCGGCGTGCGCATGGAACGCGTCGTCGAAGCGCTCGAAGCGCGCTACGGCGCGCACTCGCCGGTTCCGGCAGCAGACAAACTCGCGGGAGGGCGCCGCTAGCATGCTGTACATCTTGTTCGGCCACGTGCTGGAGCGCTCGTTTCATCCGCTGAATGTTTTTCGCTACATTACTGTGCGCACGGCGCTGGCCAGCCTGACGGCGCTGCTGCTGACGCTTGTCCTCGGCCCGTGGGTGATCCGCCGCCTGCGCGATCTGCAAATCGGACAATTTATCCGCGAGGAAGGCCCGCGCAGCCATCAGGCCAAGGCCGGCACGCCGACCATGGGCGGCGTGCTGATCGTCATGGCCACGCTCGTGCCCACGCTCCTGTGGGCCGATTTGACCGATGGGTTCGTCCTGCTTGCGCTGTTCGCCCTCGTCGGCTTCGGCGCGATCGGATTCATCGACGACTACCGCAAAGTCGCGCGCCGCCGCAATCTCGGCCTCACGGCGCGGATTAAATTTGCGTTGCAGGTCGCGGTCTGCCTTGTCATCGCGACGTCGCTGCTTTTTCTCACCGCCGACGGCGCTTATTCGACGCAATTGAGCGTGCCGTTCTTCAAGAAATTTCATCCCGATCTCGTGATTCACGCTTTGATGAATCACGGCCTGCTCTCCGTGTTCGCGTTTTTGCCGTTCCTGATTTTCGTCACCATCGTAATCGTCGGCTCATCGAACGCGGTGAATCTCACCGATGGACTTGACGGTCTGGCGATCGGATGCGTCGTCGTTGCGGCGGGCGCGCTTACGATTCTTACCTACATCACAAGCCACGCGGGATTTTCGGCATATCTCGATATCCAACATCTGCCGCAGGTCGGCGAGCTCACGGTCTTCTGCGGCGCGCTCGTCGGCGCCTCGCTTGGATTCTTGTGGTACAACGCGCATCCCGCCGAAATTTTCATGGGCGACGTCGGCTCGCTCGCGCTCGGCGGTTCGATCGGTTTCATCGCCGTGGCCATCAAACAGGAAATTCTGCTGCTTTCCGTCGGCGGAGTTTTCGTGCTCGAAGCCGTCTCGGTGATTTTGCAAGTCGCGTCATTTCGACTGACGGGCAAGCGCATTTTTCGCATGGCGCCGCTGCACCATCATTTTGAAATGCTGGGCTGGAGCGAATCGAAAATTATTGTGCGATTCTGGATTGCGGCGCTGGTCTTCGCGCTATTTTCGCTGACCACGCTGAAATTGAGGTAACCAGTTGAAGCCGGCTATCGATCTGACGGGCAAGCGCGTGCTGGTCGTGGGACTCGCGCGCACCGGCATTGCCACGGCGCTTTTCTGCGCGGCGCGCGGAGCGCACGTGACCGCCAGCGAGGAGCGGCCCGAAAGTGAAGTCGCCGAGGCCGCGGAAAAATTGCGCGCCGCGGGTTGCGCGCTCGAACTCGGCGGCCACACCGCGCGCACTTTCGTCGAGCAGGATTTGATCATTCCGAGCCCCGGCGTGCCGCAGGACTTGCCGCAACTCGCTGCGGCGCGCGCCCAGGAAATTCCGATTTGGAGCGAAATCGAATTGGCCTGGCGTTTCCTGCACGGCCGCATGGTGGCCATCACCGGCTCAAACGGCAAGACAACCACGACTTCTCTCGTCGCGCACATTCTGGAATCCGCGGGAGTGCCCGTGATCGTCGCCGGCAACATCGGCACGCCGCTGATTTCGCGCGTCAGCGAGAGCAGCGATTCGACGATCACCGTCACCGAGGTCAGCAGCTTTCAGCTCGAATGTATTCGCGATTTGCGCCCGGACGTTGGCGTGCTCTTGAATCTCACGCCCGATCATCTCGATCGCCACGCGTCGTTTGAGGATTACAGCCGTGCCAAAGCGCGCATGTTTGAAAATCAAACCGAGCAGGATTTTGCCGTGCTGAACGCCGATGACGCGAACGCTTCGCAATACGCGCCTTCGCGCCCGCAGGTGTATTGGTTCAGCCGCAGGACGCACGTATCCAGTGGCGCGTTTCTGCGCGGCGATGAAGTGATCTTCCGCCGCGACGGCACCGAAACCGTTCTGTTGCGCCGCGCCGAGATCGGCCTTCGCGGCGAGCACAACGTCGAAAATATTCTGGCCGCCTCGTGCGCGGCCTTGCTCGCGGGCGCCACTCCGTCGGCCGTCGCCACGGGAGTCAGCACATTCGCCGGCGTCGAGCATCGCCTGGAATTCGTGGCGGAAATCGCCGGCGTCAGCTACTTCAACGATTCCAAAGCCACAAATGTTGACGCAACACTGAAAGCGCTCGACGCCTTTCCCGCGGGCCTTTTGGCAATTCTCGGCGGCAAAGACAAAGGCAGCGACTACGGCATTCTGCGCAAAGTGTTGCGCGAACGCGCGCGCATGGTTTTTCTGATCGGCGCAGCGGCCGAAAAAATCGAATCGCAATTGCGCGGAGCGGTCCCCGTCGTCAATGCCGGCACGCTCGAACGCGCCGTGGAACTCGCGTCGGAAAGCGCGCACCCCGGCGATACCGTGCTTCTCGCGCCCGCCTGCGCCAGTTTCGATCAATTCAAAAATTACGAGCACCGCGGCCGCGTTTTCAAGCAGCTCGTTCGCCACTTGGCCCAAGCCGCTTCGGAGGGTGAAGCTCAAACCTCCGGAAGGAAACACTAGCGATGCCGCGACGACTCGAAACCGACCGCTGGCTTTTCCTGGCGACGGTGGCGCTGTGCCTGATTGGCGCCGTGATGGTTTTCAGCGCTTCGGCCATGACGGCGCGCGAGCAATTCGGCAGCAGCTATCATTTTCTGCTGCGCCAGGCCATCTGGCTCTTCGCCGGCCTGGCCGGAATGCTGCTTCTCATGAATGTGGACTATCGCAAATTCCGCAATCCGCCATTCCTGTTCAGCGGATTGTTCGTCGTGCTGCTGCTTCTCGTCGGCGTTTTCTTTCTTGACCGCTCGCACGCCACGCATCGCTGGATTCGCGTCGGCCCGGCGAGTTTGCAGCCCTCCGAATTTGCGAAGCTGGTCGTCATCTTTTATCTCGCGTGGTTTCTCGAATTGCGCATTCAGGGCCGCGGCCCCGGCGAGCCCGGCGTGAACGATTGGCGCCATTCGCTCGTGCCTGCCGTCGGTCCGGTAATCGCGCTCGCGTGCCTCGTTGTCTTTGAGCCCGACCTCGGCACCGCCGTACAAATTTTCATCGTGGCCTTCGCGTTGCTTTTCGCGGCCGGGCTGTCGTGGGTTTACGTTGGCGGCGCGGGCGGATTCGCCGCCGCTTCGATCGTTCTTCTCATTGTGGACACGTCGTATCGCTATCAGCGCGTCGTCTCGTTTCTGAATCCGACGGCCGATCCGCAGGGCCGCGGCTTCCAATTGATGCAGTCGTTGATCGCCGTGGGCTCCGGCGGATTGACCGGCGTCGGCCTGATGGAGAGCAAGCAAAAATTGTTTTATCTTCCGGAAGCCAGCACGGATTTTATTTTCGCCGTCATCTGCGAAGAACTGGGCTTTCTTGGCGCGATCGTTGTCCTCACGCTCTTCGCGGTGTACGCCTGGCGCGGAATTCGCGCCGCGCTCGGCGCGCCGGACATGTTCGGCCGCCTCGTGGCACTGGGCATCACGGTGATGGTCATCAGCCAGGCGCTGATCAATCTCGGGGTCGTGCTCGGCATGATGCCGACGAAAGGCATCCCGCTGCCATTTATCAGCTACGGTGGATCGAGTTTGCTCGTCGTGTTGTTGGCCACCGGCGTGCTCCTCAATATCAGCCAGCACGCGGATTGAATGTTTGGCTCGCGTAGAAAATGTCTGGCGCGGAGGCGGCGAACGTGAATTTGCTCGTCGCGGGAGGGGGCACCGGCGGCCACGTTTTTCCGGCGCTGGCCATCGCGCGCGAATGGATGTCGCGCGGCGCCGAGCGCACCGTGATCTTCGCCGGCACCGCGCGCGGCCTTGAAACGAAACTTGTTCCGGACGCCGGCCTGCCGCTCGAATTGATTCGCTCGGCCGGATGGAAGGGCCTCGGCGGCATGACGCTCGCGCGAAATCTTTCGCTTCTGCCGCTGGGCCTGTGGGATTCCGCCGCGATTCTGCGGCGTCACAATTTCGCCGCGGCTTTCGGCGTCGGCGGCTACGCCGCGGGACCTGTAATGTTGGCCGCCATCTGGAAGGATTTACCGACCGTGATCCTGGAACCCAACGCCGAGCCCGGCTTCACCAATCGCATTCTCGCCGCGATGGTCACGCGCGTGGCCACGGCTTACGCCGAGCCGGCCGAGCGCATCGGCCGCAAAGCCGTGCTCACCGGCTGTCCCGTGCGCGCGGAATTTTTTCGCGCGCAGCCGGTCGCGCCCGCCGCGCCGTTTCGCCTGCTGATCACCGGAGGCAGCCAGGGCGCGCGCGCCGTCAATCGCGCCGTCACCGGCGCGCTCGATCTGTTCGTCGCGCGCGCCAAACAAATTTCCATCGTTCACCAGACCGGCCCGCGCGACTATAATGAAGTGCGCGCGGCGTACGAAGGCCGCGATCTTCGCGCGGAGGTTGCGCCGTTCATCGGCGACATGGCCGAACGATTCGCCCAGGCCCACCTGATCGTCTCCCGCGCCGGAGCCATCACCTCTTCTGAAATCGCCGCCGCCGGCCGCGCCGCCATCTTCATTCCCTTCGGAGCCGCCGCCGATAGCCACCAATTGCGCAACGCCCAGGAATTTGAGCGCGCCGGCGCCGCGCGGCTGATCGCCGAATCCGAGCTTTCGCCCGGGCATCTCGCGCAAACAATTTTTTCTCTTCTCGATCGCCCGCAGCAGCTCGTCGATATGGGAGCGCGCGCCCGCGGCATGGCGCGGCCCAACGCCGCCCGCGACGTCGTCAACCTGATCGAGCAGGCGGCAGAGCGAGGCGGCCGCGCATGACCGGCGCATTCCATAAATTCCGCCGCATCCACTTCGTCGGCATCGGCGGCATCGGAATGAGCGGCATCGCCGAAGTTCTGCTCACGCTCGGCTACACCGTTTCCGGTTCCGATGCGAAAGCCTCGCCCATCACCGAGCGCCTGCAACTTTTGGGCGCGCAAATCGGCGAAGGCCACGCCGCGGAAAATGTGCGCGGCGCCAATGTGGTCGTAGTCTCCGCTGCGATTCGCCGCGACAATCCCGAGCTCGTGGAAGCCGCGCGTTTGAAAATTCCCGTCATCCCGCGCGCGGAAATGCTGGCCGAACTGATGCGCTTGAAATACGGCATCGCCGTCGCCGGCGCTCACGGCAAGACCACCACGACATCGATGATCGCCTCGGTGCTGGCCGCGGGCGATCTCGATCCCACTTTTGTCGTCGGCGGCCGCGTGAATCACGCCGGCACCACCGCGCGCCTCGGCCGTGGCGATTACATGGTCGTTGAAGCCGACGAAAGCGATCGCTCGTTCCTTTTGCTTTCACCCGCCGTCGCCGTCGTCACCAACATTGACCGCGAGCATCTCGATCACTACGCGTCGCTCGACGAAATCCGGCAAGTCTTCGCGCAGTTCGTCAATCGCGTTCCTTTTTACGGCGCCGCCGTGCTGTGCATCGACGAACCGAACGTCCGCGCGATTCTTACGCAAGTTCATCGCACCGCGATCACCTACGGCACGTCCGCGCAAGCCGATCTCGTGATCGGCGAAATCGCGCTCGACGGCCTCGCCAGCCGATTCCGCCTCACCTATCGCGGCCAGGACCTCGGCCTCTTCGCCTTGCACGGACCGCCCGGCCTCCACAACGTCCGCAACGCCGCCGCGGCCGCCGCCGTCGGTTTGTATCTCGACGTTTCGCCCGATCGCATTCGCGAAGGTTTGTCCGCGTTCACCGGCGTCGGCCGCCGCTTTGAAATCAAAGCCGTCGCCGGCGGCATCACCGTAATCGACGATTACGGCCATCATCCCGCCGAAATCCGCGCCACGCTCGAAGCCGCGCGCGGCTTCAAGCGCCTTCTCGTGCTCTTTCAGCCGCATCGGTTCACGCGCACCCAATATCTTTGGGACGATTTTTGCGGCGCATTCGGTCGCGCCGATCTCCTCGTCCTCGCCGATATTTACGCCGCGAACGAATCGCCCATTCCCGGCGTCTCAAGCGAAGCCCTCGCCGAAGCCATCCGCGCCGCGGGCCACACGCAAGTTCTCTATCGCAGCAGTTTGCAAGAGGGAATTGACGCGCTGCTCGCCGCCGCTCGTCCCGGCGACGCCATTCTCACCATTGGCGCCGGCAACGTCGGCCGCGCCGCGGACGAATTGGCTTTGCTAATTGGCTCGCCGGCGACGGCTCAGCGGGCGAAGGCAGTGAATCATGCGGATCACTGATCCCAAAATCATCGCCGCGCTCGCTGAGCTTGACGTCCAGCATCTCCCCGGCGCATCTCTCGCCGAACGCACCTCGCTCGGCATCGGCGGCACAACCGACGTCCTGCTTGTCCGCCGCCACGCATCGCTTCCCGATCTTGTCGCGCTGCTCGATGCCGCCGGAATTCCGCATCGCTTCCTCGGCGGCGGCAGCAACGTCCTGATCGACGACGGCGAATTGCCGTGGGTCATCCTGCAACTCGCGCATCAGGATCCCGCGTGGCGTTTCGAGGGCACCACCGTTTGGGTTGACGCCGCCGCGGATTTGGGCCGCACCGTCACCACCTGCGCCAAGCGCGATCTGGGCGGCATGGAAGGCTTGATCGGCGTCCCCGGCAGCATCGGCGGCGCGCTGCGCATGAACGCCGGAGCCTACGGCACGCAAATCGGATCGTATGTGCGCGAGGTTGAAGTGTTTGAGTCCGCCCGGCGCGCCATCCGCACTCAGCGCGGTTCCGAGATTTCGTTTGAATACCGCCACACTTCCTTTGCGCCGGATGATATTATGCTCTCGGTGAAACTCGAGCTTCCCGCCAAGCCGTACTCTGAAATCCTCGAAGGGATTCGCATCTGCAATCAGAAACGCCGCGCCAGTCAGCCGCTCAATCAGAAAAGCGCCGGCTGCATCTTCAAGAATCCGCCGGGCTTTTCCGCCGGCCGCATGATTGACGAACTCGGACTAAAGGGTTTCGCCGTCGGCGGCGCGCGCGTCAGCGACCGCCACGCCAATTTTTTTGTTAACGCCGATCACGCCACTGCCGCCGACATGCTGGGTTTGATTTCGGAAGTTCGCGAGCGCGTGCGCCGCGCCTCGGGCGTTTCGCTCGAAGAAGAAGTCATCGTGTGGAAGGCTTGAGCGCCATGGAAAAAGAGCAGGAAGCTTTTCTGCCGGAAGCGCTCGCCGAAGAAGAGCCGAAGTATCTGCGGCGGCAAAAACCCGTCGAAGTGCGCCGCCGGAATTTCGGTCCGAAATTCGGCAAGAAAAGCTGGCCGGTTTATCGCCGCGTGCTCGCGGCGGCTGCGATCACGCTCGCCAGCGGCCTTGTGCTTGGCGCCGCGGCCCATTTTCTGTTTTTCTCGCCGCGCGTCGCGCTCTCCAGCCTCGGTCAAGTGGAAATCACCGGCAATCGTTTCGTCTCCTCTTCCGCCGTCGCTGCTGTCTTCGAGCCCGATATCGGCCGCAGCATCCTGCGCATTCCTCTTGACCAGCGCCGCCAGGAATTGGACGCCATGCCCTGGGTTCAATCCGCCGTGCTTCAGCGCGTGCTGCCGAATCGCGTTCGCGTCGAAGTCACGGAGCGCGTGCCCATCGCCTTCCTGCGCTTGCCCGACGATCTCGCGCTGATCGATGCGCAGGGCGTAATCCTCGAGCGCCCGCTCGAGGCCGATTTTCATTTTCCGGTCGTCGGCGGAATCACCGACGCCCTCGCGCCCGAAGATCGCGCGCAGCGCATGCAGAATTTCGCCGAATTCCTGACGGAGATTGAAACCATTCGCTCGAATGCCGACGATCAAGTCAGCGAAGCCGATCTCTCCGATCCGCAGGACATCCGCGCATCCATGGTCGGCCTGGGCAGTGACCCGGTGCTCGTGCATTTCGGCGATTCCGATTTCGCCAATCGCTATCGCCTGCTTGTTGAAAATATCGATCAGTGGCGCACCAGCGCCGGCCGCGTCGATTCCGTGGACCTGCGCTTCGCCCGGCAAGTGGTTGTGAATCCGGAAAGCGGCACGGCCGCGCGCGCTGAACCGGCCGAGCAAGCGGCTGTAAAACCGTAATGGATTTTTCGCACTAGATTTTTTTTGGAGCGGCGGAGTGGCAAAGAAAGAACGGCATCTGGTCGCGCTGGACGTTGGCAGCACGAAGACGTGCGCGCTGATTTGCGAATGGGATGAGCTCGGCGGCCTGCGCTTTCTATCGATGGGCGCCGCGGAATCCAAGGGCATTCGCAAAGGCCTGATCGTGAATCTCGAAGCCGTGGCCGGCTCGATTCGCCACGCGCTCGAAGTCGCTGAAGGCGTCGCCGGCGTGCCGGTCGAGCGCGCCGTCGTCGGCGTGGCTGGCGGACACATTCACGGCGTCACCAGCCGCGGCGGCATCACCGTCGGCAATCGTCCGCGCGATATTGACCGCGAAGATGTGCGACACGCCGTCGAAGCGGCGCGGAGTGTCACGCTCCCGGAAGATCGTGTCGTCCTCCACGTGTTGCCGCAGGAATTTCTGCTCGATTCGCAAGTCGGCATCCGCGATCCCATCGGCATGGTCGGCCAGCGCCTTGAGGCCGACGTTCATCTCGTCACCTGCTCCGCTTCGGCGATGCAAAATCTTGTGATCGCCGCGAATCATGCCGGCGTCGAAGTCGCCGATACCGTCCTCGAACCTCTCGCTGCGGCCGAAGCCTGCCTTTCCTCCGACGAGCGCGAACTCGGCGTCTGCCTGCTTGAAATCGGCGGCGGCACCACGGAAATCATCGCCTACGTCGGCGGAGTCGTGCGCCACAGCGACGCGCTGCCCGTCGGCGGCGATCATTTCACCAACGATCTCGCGGTCGGCTTGCGCACCCCGATCCCCGAAGCCGAGAAAGTGAAGCGCGAGCACGCCTGCGTCTGGCGCCAGCTCGAAGGCGAAGACCGCGCGATCGAAATCGCCAGCGTTGGCGATCGCCCCTCGCGCACAATTTATTCGCGCATGCTGCACGAAATCGTCGGCCCGCGCGCGCAGGAATTGCTCGCGCTCGTTTCCGACAATCTGCGCCGCGCCGGCCTCGATGGACAATTGCCCGCCGGCTTCGTGCTCTGTGGCGGCGGCGCGCATCTGCGTGGCTTGCCCGAACTTGCGGAAAGAGTTTTCAACCTGCCCGTGCGCGTTGCTGCGCCGCGCGGACTCGATGGAATGCCCGAGGAACTCTCCCAGCCGGAATACGCCACCGGCGTCGGGCTTTTGTTGTATGCGGCGCGCGCGCGTCGTCAGATGCCCGCGCCGCCGCAGACGCTGGTGGCGAAAATCAAAAGTATGTTTGCCGGAGGCTAGCGCATGGCTCGCACCGGCGCGACATCACGGGAGGCAACATGACGGCGAAAGACGCGGGAATCCGGATATCGTTCACCGACGATCATCAGCAGGGCGCGCGCATCAAAGTGATTGGTGTCGGCGGCGGCGGCTCCAACGCCGTGAACCGCATGATTCGCGCCAAAGTCGAAGGCGTTGAATTCGTCGGCGCGAATACCGATCTGCAGGCGCTCAAGCTTTCGCAAGCGCCGGTGAAACTGCAACTCGGCGCGAAGCTCACCAAAGGTTTGGGCGCGGGCGCCAATCCCGAAACTGGCCGCAAAGCCGCGCTTGAGGACACCGAAAAAATCATCGAAGCGCTCGAAGGCGCGGACATGATTTTCCTCACCGCAGGTCTCGGTGGCGGCACCGGCAGCGGCGCTGCGCCCGTCGTGGCTTCGCTCGCAAGCGAGCTTGGCGCGCTCACCGTCGCGGTTGTCACCAAGCCGTTCGCGTTCGAAGGCAAGCGCCGCATGCTGCAAGCCGAGCAGGCGCTTTCGGAGCTCGTCGGTTGCGTCGATACCGTCATCGTGATTCCCAACGAGCGCCTGATGGAAACCGTCGAGCGCGGCACCAGTTTCTTTGAAGCATTTCGCATCGCCGACGATATCTTGCGTCAGGCCGTGCAGGGCATCAGCGACATCATCACCATTCCCGGCATCATCAATCGAGATTTCGCCGACGTGAAAACCATTATGCAGGGCCAGGGTTACGCCGTGATGGGCACCGCCGTCGCCACCGGCTCCAATCGCGCGATCGACGCCGCCAATCGCGCCATTAATAGTCCCCTGCTTGAAGACAATTCCATCCAGGGCGCGCAGGGCATCCTTATTAATGTCACCGGCTCGTCCAGCCTCACGCTGCACGAAGTCCATGAAGCCAGCTCTATCATCCAAAAAGCTGCGCACGAAAACGCCAACATTATTTTCGGCGCCGTGCAGGACGACGCCATGAAGGAATCCGTGAAGATCACCGTCATCGCCGCCGGTTTCCGCGAAGCCGCGCGCAAAGCCCCCAGCCAGCGCGCCTCCTACATGCCGAAAACGTGGAAGGCCACGCGCGAACAATCGAACGTAGTCGACGAAGTCCGCCAGAACGTCTCCGACGTCATCCACCAGCAGGACGCCGCCGCCGACGATCTCGACGTTCCCACATTCCTGCGCCGCTCGCCGCAGAAAGCGTAGCTCGCCACCGCGCCGCGTTGTGCCCGGCGCGCGGTGTACACTTTCGGAGTGAGCGATACTGTTCGCGTTTTGGCCTCCGTGATGGCGCAACTCCGCGCCACCGCGCTCGAATCCGCCGACCAGGAATGTTGCGGCCTTCTCGCCGCGCGCGATGGCGTGATCACCACGCTCCTGCCGGCAACGAACGCGCTCGCCAGCCCGACCGCCTACGAAATCGCTCCCCGCGAACTCTTCAATTTGTTTCGCCGCATCCGCCGCGCGCATCTCGATTTCGCCGGCATCTACCACTCGCATCCCGCCACCGAAAACATTCCCTCGCCGCGCGACATCGAACTCGCTTTTTACCCTGAAGCCGCGTATTTCATAATTTCGCCCCGCCCCGCCGCGCCCGCGCCCGTTCGCGCATTTTCAATCCGCACGGGCCGCGCCGCCGAAATCGAAATCATCGCGGTGTGATCCACGCGCCGCGTTCTGGACTTCGCGCTGCATCCTGCTAGAATCGTGCGGGAAGTTTTTTTTATGGCCGATTTTGAGCACAAGCCGCGCATCGCCGTCGGCGCCGATCATGCCGGCTATCACGTAAAAGAGGCCGTGAAGAACTATCTCGAATCTTCCGGCTACGCGGTGGACGACGTCGGCACCTGGTCGGAAGAATCGGTCGATTATCCCGATTACGCGAAGAAAGTCGCCGATCGCGTCGTCGCCGGCCAAGACGATTTCGGCTTTCTCGCCTGCGGCACGGGCATCGGAATGTCCATCGCGGCCAACAAAATCGAAGGCGTTCGCGCGGCGCTCGCGCATGATGCGATGACGGCGCGCCTCGCGCGCCAGCACAACAACGCCAACGTCCTCGCGCTTGGCGGCCGCGTCGTCACCGACGAACAGGCCATTGAGATCGTGAAGGATTTCCTGGCGACGGACTTCCGCGTCGGCCGCCATCAACGCCGCATTGACAAGATCGCGGAACTCGACCGCGAGCGCGACGCGCACTCGAAAGTGTAATGACGATTGGCGTGAGACCATGAACCCAACTACTTCATCTCCGATTGACCGCATGAACGCTCCGCTCGCCGAAGTCGATCCCGTCGTCGCCGAAATTCTGCGCGCCGAAGCCAAACGCCAGGCCACCGGCCTCGAACTGATCCCTTCGGAAAATTTCGTTTCCGAAGCCGTGCTCGAAGCCATGGGCTCGGTCTTCACCAACAAATACGCCGAAGGCTCCGTCGGCCGCCGCTATTACGGCGGCTGCGAATTCGCCGATCAGGTCGAGCAGCTGGCGATCGATCGCGCCAAAAAACTTTTCGGCGCCGAGCACGCCAACGTTCAGCCCCACTCCGGCACGCAAGCCAACGTCGCCGTATACATGGCGGCGCTGAAGCCGGGCGATATCGTGCTCGGCATGAATCTCGCGCACGGCGGCCACCTCACGCACGGCCACCCGCTGAATTTTTCCGGCATCATGTACAAGTTCATCGCGTATGGTGTCCGCCGCGATACCGAAATGATCGACTACGACGAACTCGCCGCCCTCGCCGCCGAGCATCGCCCGAAAATGATCGTCGTCGGCGCCAGTGCCTATTCCCGCGTGATCGATTTCGCGCGCATGGGAGAGATCGCGCGCTCCGTCGAAGCGCTCCTCTTTGTTGACATGGCGCACATCGCCGGGCTCGTAGCCGCCGGCGTGCACCCCAGCCCCATTCCTCACGCCGATTACGTCACCTCGACCACGCACAAAACCTTGCGCGGCCCGCGCGCCGGCCTCATCCTTTGCCGCGAGCAGCACGCCAAAGACGTCGACCGCATCCTTTTCCCCGGCACGCAGGGCGGCCCGCACATGCACATCATCGCCGCCAAAGCCGTCTGCTTCACCGAAGCGATGCAGCCGGAATTCCGCCCCTATCAGCAGCAAATCGTTACCAACGCGCAGGCGCTCGCGAAAGCCATCGCCGCCCGCGGATTCCGCATCGTCTCCGGCGGCACCGACAATCATCTTTTCCTCGTCGATCTCCATTCGCGCGGCATCAAGGGAAAGGACGCGCAGCCCGCGCTCGATCGCGCCGCGATCACCGTGAACAAAAATTCCATTCCATTCGATCCCACGCCGCCGATGGTCGCCGGCGGCATCCGCATGGGCACGCCCGCCATCACCACGCGCGGCATGCGCGAAGCCGAGATGGAGCCCATCGCACAATGGATCGCCGAAATCCTGGAAAACCTCGGCGACGCCGCGCGCGAGCAGCGCGTCCGCGCCGAAGTCGCCGAATTCACCGCGCGGTTCCCGCTCTACCAGCGCCGGTGGAGCGATGCGCGTCGCGATTGATATTCGCCGCGCCGGCGATTTCGGTCTCGGCACCTATACCCGCAATATCCTTTATCATCTCGGCCGCGCCGACCGCACCACGCGCTATCTGCTGATCGGCCAGCGCCATCATTGGGAACTCTGCGGCCGCCTGCCCGACAATTTTGAATTGATCGAATACGCCGCGCCGGTTGGATCGTTGCGCACGCACACGGCTCTCCCACTGCTCTTGCGCCGCCTGCGCGTCGATCTGTTGCACATGCCGTGGTTTTACGCGCCGGCGATTGTCCCCTCGAAGCTTGTGATCACCGTGCACGATCTCACCGACGTCCTGCAACCGGTGGTGGGCCGCTCGTGGCCGGTGCGTGCCGGCCGCCTTTATTTCGCGCGCCGCGCGTTGGCTCGCGCCGATCGCGTGCTGGCCGTTTCGCAGGCATCCAAGCGCGATCTTTCCGGCATCTTCAGCGTGAATGAAAGCAAAATCGAAGTGATCTACAACGCGGTGGATGATTTATTCTTGCGCGAGCCGGCGCCGGCCGACGCTGACGCGATCCTCGCGCGCCACGCCGTCACCTATCCCTACGTTTTGTACGCTGGCAACATCAAGCCGCAGAAAAATCTCCCGCGCCTGATCGAAGCCTTCGCCGTGGCCAAGGCCGAACTGGCCGGCGATCCGCGTTTTTCAGAATTGAAATTGCTGCTGATTGGCGACGCGCTTACCGAGCAGTCCGATCTGCGCCGCGCCGTGGTGCGCTCGCGCGTGCGCGGAGACGTTCGCTTCCTCGGATTTGTGCCGCAGACGGTGTTGCGCGTTTTTTACGAGCGCGCCTCGGCGTTTTTATTTCCGTCGCTTTATGAAGGATTCGGATTGCCGCCGCTCGAGGCCATGGCCCACGGCACGCCCGTGCTCACCTCAAACGTTTCTTCGCTGCCGGAAGTTTTCGGCGGCGCGGCGCTGCTCGTGAATCCGGAAAACGTTTTTGACATCGCGCGCGGCATCCGCCAAATCCTCACCGACGGCGAACTGCGCGCCTCTCTTGTCGAACGCGGCCACGATCTGGTGCGCCGCTTTTCCTGGGAGCGCTCCGCGGCGCAGGTGCACTGCGTTTACGAAGACGTTTTTGCCGGCAGGGATTGATCCCGGTGTGCCCTCAGGGCTTCGGCGCCGCCGGCGCCAGCAACTCCCTTTGTTTCGCATCGGCCAGCCCGGCTTTGCACCGGTCCGTCATCGGTCCCTGGTCCGTGCATTTGGTGTACGCTGCCTCCGCGTCTGCAAAATGACCGGTTGCCTCATCGGCGTGGCCCAGCATGAAGTAGTCCACCGCGTCGGGCGTATCGGCCAGTTGCACCGCCTGCGTCAATTCGGCCACGGCCTCATCGTACTGGTGCTGTTTAAATTCGATCACGCCCAGGCCGCTATGGCACATCGATAGATTGTCATTTTTCGCGATCGCGAACTGCGCTGGATCGGTTCCCGCCGGCGCCACCATAGCCGTCAGCAATGTAATCGCGTGGTGCGCGTAGTTTTCAAGCTTCGCGAATTCGTCCGCCGCGCCCGGCGCCGCGGGACTCAACGTCCGCGCCGTGGCCCACACCAGCACGGACAGCGCATCCACGTTGTCCGGGTCCAGGTCGATGGCTTTCTGCGCCGCCGGAATCACTTTGTCGCCCGCGCCCGTCGTCAGATAGTCCAGCGCCAAAGTGGAGTAGACGCCCGCGAGGTAGCGGCTCGTCGGATATTTCGCCGCAAAAGCCTCGCCCAGCTGAATCTGCTGTGCCGCGTTGGTGCCGTGCACCGCCAGAATTGCTTTGTAAGCTGCTTCTTCCGCCGGATCGACCGGCGGCTTAACCGGCGCCGCTGCGCCGCCTTGGCCCGCCCCTGTCCCTTGTCCTGACGGCAATTGCCCCGACGGCAATTGCCCCGACGGCGCTTGCCCCGTTGTTCCTTGCGCTGGGGCCGTCGCTGGCGCCGGTGCCGGAGCCGGGCTCTGGCTCATCTGCGCTCGTCCCGTGCCCACATACAGCAGCGCCAGCAAAACCGCGCCGCCCGCAACCCAAAATGTCCGCTTCATCGGTCGTAGCTCCTGTGTAGCATGCGAACCCTATCGCCTCCGATTCGCACGCACATCATACCGCCAGCCGAGATATATGCGCGACCGGGAAAGTAGAAGCCACCACATAAGCGGTTCACGTCAGGGCACGGATTCATCCCTGCCGAAAAGCTGGGAAGGACCGAATGGACATCCACAAGAATGCCCGGCTCCGTCTTCGCCATCGAGAAGGCTTGATGCCACGGGTTGCCTTGGGTATGAGGTTGAAGTTGGCCCGCCGCCGCCGATGTGACTAATCGGTCCTTTTCCCCTGTGGCTGGCGCGGACCATAAGTGTTCTGAATCGCACAGATTCGTGTCCGGGAGTCGTCGCACTATCCTTTGATGTCGGCACGCAAACTGACGAAGAAGCAGTTGGCGTCCGTCCCTTGTCCGATCTGCGGCGTCGCGGTGGGGCAGCGGTGCCTGCTTTATTCAGGCGGCTTGCGCGTCCAACCACACACCGAGCGGAAGCTGATCGCTTCCGAGGCCGCGAGAGCGAAGCAGCGCGCACGTAAGTGATCCATTTCTTTGCCGATCGCCTTTAGCGGAGACGTTCCGCAATACCCGGTTCTTGCGCACGGTCGCGGCAACGTCCTGGCTAAAAAGGGGAGCTTCATTCGATGCCGCTCAACGAACGGACAACCACCGCGGGCCACCGCGTAAACAACAAAATCCTTTTATCGATTTCCGACAAAGAGTACGCCCTGATGTCTCCTCACCTGGAGTTTCTCGGCATGCCTCACCATCTCAGTCTCTACGAGCCCGGCGATCCGCTGGAGTTTGTGCACTTTCCGAACGCGGGAATGGTGTCTCTTGTGATCGCGACCGAAGATGGAAGGACCGTTGAAGTGGGCGAGGTCGGCAGAGAAGGGTTTGCGGGGACACAGGCGGCGGTTGGCGTGAACAAGAATCAAGTGCGCGAGATCGTGCAAATCGCCGGAGACGGGTTCAGGGTGAAAATTCTGGCGTTGCAAACCGTCTTGAAATCGGCGCCGGGGCTTCAATTGATTCTGACCCGCTACGCGGTGATCCAGGGGATGCAATTTGCACAAACTGCCGCGTGCAACCGGCTCCACAATATTGAACAGCGGCTCGCACGCTGGCTGCTCATCACTCAGGACAGAGTGGATTCCTCGTCGCTCGCCATCACCCACGACTTTCTGGCGACGATGCTGGGCACGGACAGGCCTACCGTGACCTTGGCGGCTGGTATTTTGCAGGACAAGCAGATTATCGAGTACACGCGCGGCGCGGTGCTGATTCTGAACCGCGCGAAACTCGAGGGCTGCTCGTGCGAGTGTTACGGAGTCATCCAGCAGTACAATCGCGAGATCGGATTGAAATAGCCTCTCGACAGTGTTCGATACCCTACCGACGAGAATCCTCCCCCGCAGCTAAAGTAAATCTAAGGAGTCACTTGACCGCGATGGTCAAAGAGCTCAAGAACACAAAGGCCCCCGCTTTCGATGTCCGGCGTTTTTTCAATTCAGCCGGCGTGGCGAAAAAAATTGTGGCCTATCGAAAGTCGCAGAAGATTTACGCGCAAGGTGACTCAGCCAGGAATGTCTTGTACATCCAAAACGGCGGAATCAAGCTGTCGGTAGTCAATGGCATTGGCAAAGAGGCCGTCGTGGCCATGCTGGGGCCCGGTGATTTTTTTGGAGAGGGTTGTCTCGCCGGACAGTCGGTGCGGATTGGGACGGCGACCGCCGTTACGCCCGTCACTTTGTTTGCGATCGATAAGAATGAAATGTTGCGAGCGCTCCATGCCGAGCACGATTTCTCCGATGGCTTCATATCTTACGTGCTCGGCAGGAACATCCGCATTGAGGCCGACTTGGTCGATCAGCTTTTTAACTCCACGGAGAAGCGTCTGGCCCGCACTCTTCTGCTGCTCGCTCGCTATAGCAAGCAAGACCAGCCTCAAAAAGTGGTCGCCAAAATATCGCAAGAGACCCTGGCGGAAATCGTCGGGACAACGCGCTCCCGCGTGAATCTCTTCATGAACAAATTCAAGAAACTGGGGTTCATTAAGTACAATGGAGGCCTCCACGTCGACCCATCACTTCTGAGCGTTGTTCTCCACGACTAGCGTTTGATTTTCGATGGAAAACGGGGACGCGCGGAACGTTTCCCCATGTCGTAGCGCCGCCATCCTGGCGGCGGTTTGGAGTTTTGGAGACGCGGGGCGCTTTCTGAAACTCTGTCGAGCCATGTCTCGTTTGGACCGTATTGCAATCTTCAATGTCCGGCACTGCAAATCGCTATTCCACTGTAGCCCTCGCAGAAATATGGGTAATGTCCCGTCTGTCGCCGGCTCTCCCACCCGGCTCTCCCACGAATGGCGAACATCGTTCTTCGGAGAAGAAGTTGCGTGCCGGAGACAACGCGCGGCCGGCTATTTGCCGAGCGAGCGCGGGATGAAACCAGTTTGACGGTCCAGATTTGCGCGGTCCCATCCGGCGGCGTCGGCCGCCGCCGCATATGTGTTTTGTAAAAAATCCATCACCGTCGTCTGCGGATCCGAGGAGCCGAGCACATCCGAGTAGTTCAATAGGAACTCTCCCAAGTCGCGGCTAAAAGCTCCCGGACCCGGAATCTTCGCTTCGCTGAGTCCCTCTGGGACCGGCGCGGCATAGGAATAAAACGCGGCCTGGCCGTATCCTCCATTTCCGGGCCAGAATCCGGCGCTGATCACTTCATGCGAGTACGCTTCGGCCTGGATGGCGTCGGCGCCCGGGCGTGAAGGAGCCCTTTTGCCGTTGAAGCGCGTAACCGCCAAATCCATTGAGCCCCAGAAAAAGTGGACGGGACTGATCTTGCCGTAGAAATTACTACAGGATTTCTTGAACAGCATTTGGGCCAGCCGCAGGGCGTTCCAAAACCGCGAAACCGCCTCCGGATCGTAGCTCTTGTGAACGTCATCTTGTTCGAAACGGATCGGATTCGCCACTTCCGTCGGTTTGGGATCGAGATGGACTTCCACCCCAAGATCGGTGAGCGTGCTGAGAAATTCGGCGTAGAACGCCTTCACCGGTTTGGCTTCCAGGCGGTTCCTGCGAATCTCACCGCTGCTTGTTCGGAAGATCAAGTCGTGCGCAACAAAATCGAATTCGATATCGAGCGTGTGCCCTTCCGCGAAGGGCATCGCGGAAGTCGAAAGACCCCGTGCCGTGACGTATAGAGTGACGTTCCACCAATGATTCTGCAGCGGCGTGAGCCCGAGTCGCGTCTTGCCCACAATCTGCATGTACATCTGCAGAGTCTCGGCCGTGTCTTTCCATTGGGCCCAATCGAGTTCCGGCCAGTTCTGAAGATCGTATCCCATGATGGCCCCGCGATTTTTTCCGGTCGAAACCCGGCCTGTAACCCCAAACATTCCAGACCCGGAAAATGATTTTGTCCTTCGGCCCGGTACACAGCCCAATTGCGTATTCTAGTTCGCACGCGCTTGACGTCAAGACTTCCCGGCCAATTAGGCAATTTTGCGAAGCGTTGCCGCACAAAGGCTCCGGGGGGAACAAAACCACCTCGCAGCCCCGGCGTCCTGGCGCCGGTTTGGAGTCTAAGAAACGCGGGGACGTTTTCTGATACTCTGTCGAGCCATGGCTCGTTTGGACCGTATTGTAATTTTCAATGTCCCGCACTACGAGTCGCTGGTCTGTCGTCGCGCTCGCAGTTAAATGGGGCGCGTCCCGTCTGCCGCCGGTTTCCTGAAGGGTGTAGATCGGGGGATTGTGTTCGACTCAACTAAGGAGAACAACAATGACCATCGCAAAAATGTTCCGAGCTGCATCGATTGCAATCGCAATCGCGTTTTTCGGCGGCGCGTTTGCCGCAGGAGCGTCGGCCCAAACCAAGACGCCGGCGGGAGTCAAGAACATCCTGCTCGTTCACGGAGCCTTTGCCGACGGCTCCAGTTGGTCAAAGGTGATCACGTTGCTCAGCGCCAAAGGCTTCCATTGCGTCGCCGTCCAAATCCCGTTGACCTCGCTGGCCGATGACGTTGCGACCACCGAACGCGCGATCGCCTTGCAGGACGGCCCGGTCATTCTCGTCGGGCATTCCTACGGCGGCGTGGTGATCACCCAGGCCGGGAACGATCCGAAAGTGGTCGGGCTCGTCTACGTTGCGGCTTTCGCGCCGGCCGAAGGTGAGTCCGTGGCGAGCATCACAGCACCGTATCCGCCGGCGCCTCTCGGAAGCGAACTTCGTCCCGACGCGCAGGGTTTTCTATCGGTAACGCCGAAGGGAGTCGCCGAGGATTTTGCGCAGGACCTTACTCCGGCCGAGCAACAACTGGTGCTGGCGACCCAGGGTCCCACGAACGCAGCCGATTTCGGCGCGAACATCACGACGGCAGCGTGGAAGACAAAGCCATCCTGGTCCGTGATTGCGGGCAATGACCGCGCCATTCCCCCCGCGCTTGAAAAGGCGGAAGCGGCAAGAATGAAAGCTACGTCGATCACGGTGCCCTCAAGCCACCTTGCGATGCTCTCTCATCCGACTGAGGTGGCGCACATAATCGAGCAGGCTGCGGCGAAGGCCGGCCCCCAGTAGCGGTCGGGGAGCCGGGGCCCGCGAGCCGGAAAACGTGGGACAGGGGAAACAGGGCGCAGACGAGACGTTTCGCCATGTCGTAGCGCCGCCATCCTGGCGGCGGTTGGCAGTCCTAGAAACGCGGGGACATTTTCTGATACTCTGTCGCGAGACAGCTCGTTTTGACCGAATTGCAATCGTCAATGTTCCGCACTACGAATCGCTATACTGTCGTCGCGCTCGCAGAAAAATGGGGAACGTCGCGCCCGTCCCCGGTTTCAAAAAACAGGGGACGGAGGAGGGGTCGCAGCCCGCTCCCCGCGAGCGAAAGTCCCCGGTGAGGGCAGCTTTCGCGGTAAACATGTCGCGTACACGCAATCCGCCGCGTTCTTCCACCTCCATTTCGCGCCGTCGACTGCAACGTTCACGCAAGCGGGTAGCACAGCCATTCCTGGCTGTGCGCAGCTGGTTTTTTCCGTCGCAGGCTAGAAAGCGCGCAGTTAAAAGTGTTTTCGCGTTTTCCCCGCGTTGACACGCCCGAACTGCTCGACTACGCTTCATCGTTTGCATTGCTCCGAAGGAGAGCTTCTTAACTCGCATGGCCGAACAAAAGTTGCCGACGCGCGCTGAAGATTTCAACGAGTGGTACAACCAGCTCGTCCTGAAAGCCGAATTGGCCGACTACGCGCCGGTGCGTGGTTGCATGATCGTGCGCCCCTACGGCTGGGCGCTCTGGGAAAATATCCAGGCCGCGCTCGATGGGCGATTCAAGGCCACCGGGCACGTCAATGCGGCGTTTCCGCTTTTGATTCCGCGCAGTTTTATCGACAAGGAAAAATCGCACGTCGCAGGCTTCTCGCCCGAACTGGCCGTCGTCACGCACGGCGGCGGCGAAGAGCTGGAAGAGCCGCTGGTGATTCGGCCGACGTCCGAAACCATCATCGGCCACATGTATGCCAAATGGATCCAGTCCTATCGCGATCTGCCGCTGTTGATCAATCAATGGAACAGCGTGGTGCGCTGGGAATTGCGCACGAAACTTTTCCTGCGCACGCTCGAATTTTTCTGGCAGGAAGGCCACACCGCTCACGCCACGCTCGCCGAAGCCGAATTTGAAACGCGCCAGATGCTTGACATCTATACCGATTTCGCCGTGAACGACGCCGCGCTGCCCGTGATCCCCGGCCGCAAATCCGAAGCCGAACGCTTTGCCGGGGCCGACCAAACCTTCTCGATCGAAACAATGATGGGCGATGGCAAGGCGCTGCAATCCGGCACCTCGCACAATCTCGGCCAGAATTTCGCCAAGGCCTTTGAGATCCGCTATCTCGATCCTGCCGGCGCGCTGCAATATTGCTGGACCACTTCGTGGGGCCTTTCGACGCGCATCATCGGCGCCATCATCATGGTCCACGGCGACGATCAAGGTTTGATCCTTCCGCCGAAGCTCGCGCCGATTCAGGCCGTGATCGTGCCCATCTGGAAGAACGACGCGGAGCGCGCCGCCACGCTGGAAGCCGCCGTCGCCGTTCGCGCCGCCCTCCTCGCCGCCGGCATTCGTACCAGGACCGACGAGCGCGAAGGCGCCAGCCCCGGTTTCAAATTCAACGATTGGGAAATGCGCGGCGTGCCCCTGCGCATCGAGATCGGCCCGAAAGACGTTTCAAATAATTCCGTCGTCCTGGCTCGCCGCGACAAACCCGGCAGGGAAGGGAAATCGCCCGTGCCGCAATCGGGCATCGCCGCGGCCGTGCAGGAAGCGCTGGTCACGATTCAGAAGTCGCTCTTCGATCGCGCTCTCGCTTTCCGCGAAGCCCACACGCGCGAGCCCGCCAATTTCGATGAATTTAAGGAAGCTGTCGAGCGAGGCTTCGCCCGCGCCTTCTGGTGCGGCGCGTCGGGCTGCGAAGCGAAAATCAAGGAAGCCACCAAGGCAACCATGCGCTGCATTCCCTTCGATCAGCCCGCCGCCAGCGGAGCCTGCATCCTCTGCGGCGCGGCCGCCACCGAACGCGCCATCTTCGCCCGAGCGTATTGAGAGTTCCGGGCAGACACATACGACTAAGCCAAATTATTTCAGTGCTTTACAAGCAACAAAGCCGCCGCATTCGGAGTGCCCGCTATGCCGTTAACTTCCTCGAATCACGACGCTTGACGCTGCATCGACACTCCTCCGGGCCGATGCTAGCATCGATGTTGTGCCCCCTCGTTCAGCCATCGCCGGCGACGCCGTAACGCAGCGCGGTCGATTCCGCCAGCGCGGTGGCGCGCGCACGAAAACCGTCATCTGGCTTCTGCTGTTTGCCGCGTTCATGTACGTTTCGATCGAAGTCGTGCCCGTGCTTTTCGCCGAATACGAATTCTCCGACGACATTCAAACCACGGCCCGTTACGCCCCCTACAATCGCGCCACGCTCGACGAAGTGAAAGCGTCGGTCTTGAAGTCGGCGCAATCGCACGATCTGCCCGTCACCGCGGACAACATCACGGTCGTCACGCATGGCTACGGCGTGCAGATCGACGTCGCGTATTCCGTCACCGTGAACCTGATGGTCTACCAATGGGTGTTCGATTTTCATCCGTCCGCCACCAGCGTTACGCTCACCTGAAATTCCGCGCCGAACTCGCGCGCCGCCGCGCGGATTTTGCGCCAGAGGCCAGCCAGCCTGTAAACTCTATTCGTGGGGAAGTCGCATCCTGGTAGATGGTAGATGTGCGCGTTTTGCGCGGCGGAGTCGGGAGCAGTCTCTGTGAAGATCAGGGTCGGTCGTAGTTTCTGGACCTCCATTTGGGGTCTTTCGCTTCTTAGCCTCGTCGCCGCCGCCATTCTTACCGGCGTTGGTTTCTTCACCTACTACTGGATTCACTTCGGGCACATGATTGACGCGCGGCTTTCGGGCCAGGTCTATCAGACCAGCGCCCGGATTTACGCCGCGCCCGAGCCCATCGCCGAGGGCGAAACGCTGTCGCCCGCGGAGATGATTGCGCGTCTCGAGCGCTCGAGCTACGCGCGCGCCGATACCGCGGGAGCCACCGGCTGGTACACGGCGCAAGGCAACACAGTCGAAGTTCATCCCTCGCAGGACTCCTACTTTCAGGGGCAGAACGCGCTGCGCGTGATTTTCTCCGGCGGCAAAATTCAGAAGATCGAACAGTTGCCTTCGGGCCAGGAAGCGGCCAACGCCCAGATCGAACCCGAGCTGCTGACCAATCTTTTTGACAGCACGCGCGAAAAACGCCGCGTCGTGCAATTCGCGGACATTCCCAAGGTACTGCTGGACGCCGTGCTGTCCGCCGAAGACAAGCGTTTCTTCGAGCATCCCGGCTTCGATCCGGTCCGCATTCTGGGCGCGGCCTGGGCCGATCTGCGGCACGACGCGCGCGAACAGGGTGCCAGCACCATCACCATGCAGGTGGCGCGCAGCTTTTTCTTCACCACCGACCGCACCTGGCGCCGCAAATTGTCCGAGACGATGGTGTCGCTCGAACTTGAACATCGCTTCTCAAAGCAGCAAATTTTCGAGCTCTACGCCAACGAAATTTATCTCGGCAACCGCGGCAGCTTCGCCATCCACGGTTTCGCGGAAGGCTCCTACGCCTACTTCAACAAAGACATGCAGAATTTGACGCTCGGCGAGGCCGCGTTCCTTGCCGCGATCATCCGCGCGCCCAATCGCTATTCCACCACCGATCTGCGCCCGGAACGCGCCGCGGCGGCGCGCGACGGCGTGCTGACCGAAATGGTTGAGAATGGCGCGGCCACTCCCGCCGACGCCGCGGCGGCTCGCAAGATTCCGCTGCACATCGCCGGCGCGGTGCTGGAAGGCAGCGCGGCGCCTTACTTCGTCGATATGGTGAAGGATCACCTCCTCAACCAATTCTCCGAAGCGGATCTGCTCTCGCAGGATTTTCGCGTTTACACCACGATCGATCCCGATCTCCAGCGCGCCGCATCCGAGGCCGTCGAAATCGGAATGAAAAACGTGGACGATCAGCTGGCGCGCAAATACGCCAAGTGGCACAAGGCTGGCGACGACGCGCGCCCGCAAGTCGCTCTGGTGGCCATCGATCCGCGCACGGGAGAAATCAAGGCGCTGGTCGGCGGCCGGGATTACGGCGAAAGCCAGTTGAATCACGCGCTGTCGCGCCGGCAGCCGGGCTCCGCGTTCAAACCGTTCGTCTACGCCGCGGCGTTTGACAATGCCGTGGACAACACCGAGCCCATCCTCACAACGGCCACAACCGTGGACGATTCGCCCACCACGTTTGAATTCGATGGCAAGGACTACACGCCCAACAATTACGGCGAAGCGTTTCACGGCACCGTGACGCTGCGCGACGCGCTGACGTTTTCGCTGAACGTCGCCACGGTGAAAGTCGCGGAGATGGTCGGCTACGGGCGCGTGGCCGATTTCGCGCGCCAGCTCGGCCTGGCCAACAACATCGAACCTACGCCCGCCATGGCGCTCGGCGCGTATGAAATGACGCCGCTTGAAGTCGCCGGCGGCTATACCGTCTTCGCCGATCATGGCATGCGCGCCGAACCGATGTTCATCAGCAGCGTGCGCTCGGCGTCGAGCGAAGTGCTGGAATCGACCGCGCCGCGCACGCGCCAGGCGCTCGATCCGCGCGTCGCGTTTCTTGTGACCAGCGTGCTTGAGGACGTGATCAATCGCGGCACCGGCTATCCGGTTCGCGCGCGCGGATTCACCGCTCCCGCCGCCGGAAAGACGGGCACTTCGCGCGATGGTTGGTTCGCCGGCTACACCTCGGGTCTCGAATGCATCGTGTGGATCGGCTTTGACGACAATCGCGATCTCGGCCTTACGGGCGGCAATTCCGCCGCGCCGATCTGGGCCGAATTCATGAAGCGCGCAGTGACTTTCCCTGCTTACTCGGACACGGAAACGTTCGATCCGCCCGATGGCATCTCGACCGTCACGATCGACACGAATACGTTGGAGCTCGCCAACGCTTCCTGCCCGGACACGCGGCAGGAGGTTTACATCACCGGAACCGAACCCACTCAATATTGCAATGGCGTGGCCGCCGCCGCGCCCTCCGATTCGTGGCTCTCGCGCGCTTTCGGCGGTTCCGAGCAGCCGAAGCCGCCAGCGGGCGCCGCTACTTCATCCGGCGACACATCCGGAGGACAATCTGCCGGCACCTCGCCCGCGCCGGCGGACCAGCCCGCCTCCGACGCCTCAAAGAAAAAGGGCCTGATGCAGCGCATTTTTGGTATCTTCGGGCCAGAGAAGAAACCGGACGCCGGCTCGAACACACAAGGCTCCGGTCAGTCTCAGCCGGGCGCGAACCCGCCACCGAATTGACGCACCGGCTCGATGGAATCGCCATGAAGCATTTCGCACTGGCGGCGGTCGCCTTTGTTTTCCTTGCAGCATCTGTGCCCGCACGCTGCCAGACTTCCGCCGTTCCGGCTGACGCCGCGCCGCAATCCGCGCCGCAAGCTCCGTCGTCCGCCACCCCGTTTCAAGCCCAGATGTATCGCGGCAGCGCCCTGATGGACACAAAGGATTACGATCAGGCCGCCCAAATTTTCGCCCAACTGACGCGCGACGACCCCAGAAATCCCGACGCGTGGAATATGTTGGGCGTTGCATTGCAGCAAAGCGGACAAATCATTCCGGCGCGCCAAGCCTACACGCGCGCCACGAAACTGAATCCGAAATTCGCCGAGGCCTACAACAATATCGGCACCACCTGGTATCAAGAGGATCGCTACGCCAAGGCCATTCGCACGTACGAGCGGGCCATCTCCGCGGACCCGAATCTCGCCAGCGCCTACAGCAACATGGGTTGCGCGTATTTCAACATCAAGAAATATGACAAGGCGCTGGCCGCTTTTAGCGAGGCGATCACGCTCGATCCGGACGTTTTCGACACCACGGGCCACGCCGGCACGATTCTTCAGGATCGCACCGTCTCCGATCACGGCGCGTTTTATTTTCTACTCGCGAAGTCCTACGCCGAGCGCAACGATCCCGCCACGTGCGCCGAATATTTGCGAAAGGCGTTCGATGAGGGGTACAAAAGCGTCGCCACGGTGAGGACCGATCCTTCGTTCGCGAAAGTTCTGGCCGACCCGGGCGTGCAGGCAATTTTGGCCAAGGCCGAGGCCAGCGGCGCTGTCACGTCTACGCCTCCATCCGCGCCCCCCAGCTAGCCGAATCCCGCCGTCCGCCATTCTGTTACAATGTCCTTGCATGGCGCGGTATTGGCTTGAGCTTGCAGTCCTCGGTGCACTGACGGGCGTGATGGGCAGCCCGCCGCTTCCGCCGCACAATTCGCGCCAGGTAGTTTCCCCCTCTTCGGCGCTTTCGGCGGCGCAGGCCGGCCCGGCGGTCGAAACGATTCTGGTGTTTCCATTTGAAAATCAAAGCCGCATGGCGAATCTCGAATGGCTCGGCGAGGGCCTGGCCGAGCTCACCGTCGATCGGCTGGACGGCGAATCGCGCTTCGCGTTCTCGCGCGAGGATCGCCTGGACGCGCTCGAGCGCATGGGCTTGCCCAGCGCCGCCCAGTTCAGCGTCGCGACGATGATCGAAATCGGAAAAGAGATTGGCGCCGGCGAAGTCGTCTTCGGCTCGTTCACTTCCGACGGCAAAACGATTTCCGTGTCGGCCCGCGCGCTGCGTCTTGATCCGCCCGGGCTTTCCGCCGCGATCAGCGTCACTGGGCCGCTTGCGAATCTCCTGCCGCTGCAGGCGCATTTGGCCGGATCGCTGGTATGCGCGATGGACGCCACCGCTTGCGCCGGCGGCGCGCCGCCCGCTGAGGTCACCGACCCCAATCGCGCGCCCTCGAATCCCGCCGCGTTTCAAACTTACATTCGCGCCGTCACCGGCCCCGCCGACGATCAGCGCCTGCACGATTTGCGCGACGCGGCGCGTCTGGAACCCGATTGGGATTTGCCGGCGTTTGAACTCGGCCTCGAGGAATTCCAGCGCCGCGATTGCGATTCCGCGCTGGCGTGGCTCTCGCGCGTTCCGCCGGACCGGCCCCGCGGCCTCGAAGCCGGTTTTGACGCCGGTGTTTGCCATCTTCTCGAAAACGATCCGGCGCGCGCGGCGTCTTCCTTCGAGAGCGTTCTCGATCGCGAACCCGCCGAAGCGCAGCCCGTCTCCGCTGCGCCGGCCGCGCCCTCGGGCGAAGATTCTCCCGAAGCGCGAAACGATCTCGGCGTGGCTCTTCTGCGCCTCGGAAAATTCCCGGACGCCGCCGCGCAATTCCAGCGCGCCACGGAGATCGCGCCCGACGATCCCGATTTTCTTTTCAATTTCGGCGTCGCGCAATTTCTCGGCGGAGACCCCGCCGCGGCCCAAGCCGATCTGCGGCGCGCGCAGGCGCTCGCTCCGAATGACGCCGGGATTCACGGCGCGATCGAACAGCTTGCCGCCGCGCCTTCGCCCGTCGCACCCGCGCCGGCTACGCCCGCGCGCAAATCGCAGCCACAGGATTCTTCCAGCGGTACCGCGGCGTGGATCGCGCGCGCCCGCATCGCGCCGCATCTCGATCGCGTTTGGCTGCGCCCCGGCGGCCCGGTCGGCGCAACTGCCGCGGCGCAGCAGCCATCGAGCAATCCGCAGGATACACTCGCGCTTCATCTCGACCGCGGCCGGCAATTTCTAGCCGCCGGTGAACTTGACGACGCGCAGCGCGCCTTCACCGAAGCGCTGCTCTCCGCGCCGTACGACGCCGCGGCCCACCGCGGCCTCGCCGAGGTGTACGAACATGAAGGGCGCCCCAACGACGCGCTCCGCGAACTCGGCGAGGCCATCTCGAATTTGAACGACGCACCGACGCACGTGGAGATGGCGCAACTGCTGATCGAAATGAATCGCGCCGCAGACGCGCGCGATCAATTGCACCAGGCGCTGGCGATCGATCCCGCGAATGCCCAAGCGCATCAACTTCTCGATAAACTCGATGCGGCCGCCGATCCTGGAGCCGCACAATGATTCGCCGTGCGCGCTTTTCCGCCAGCCGTTCCGCCGCCTCGGTTCCGCTCTGTGCAGCGCTCGCGCTGATTGCATTTTTGGCGCTCGCCGCGCCCGCCGCGTTGCCGCAAGCGACGCCCGCGCCGCAATCTCCGGCGCCGCAAATCGTGGTACTGCGCATCGACGGCGAAATCGAGCCCATCCTCGCGGAGTATCTCGATGATGGAATGCAGCATGCCGCCGACACTCACGCCAGCCTGATCCTGATCACGATGGATACGCCCGGTGGCCTGGAAGACTCGATGCAGGACATCATCCAGCACATTTTGGCGTCGCCCGTTCCCGTCGTTGTTTACGTTTCTCCGTCGGGCGCGCGCGGCGCCTCCGCCGGTTTTTACATTTTGCTTTCCGCCGATATCGCAGCCATGGCTCCGGCCACGCACACCGGCAGCGCATCTCCGCTGATCGAGATCGGCGGAACTCCGGTGACGATCGATGAAACGCTGAAAAATAAGATCATGAGCGACGCGACGGCGTTTTTGCGCAGCTACTCGGCGAAGCGCGGCCGCAACGTCCAGCTGGCCGAGACGGCCGTCACCGACGCCAAGGCCTTCACCGAAACCGAAGCGCTCGACGGTAAACTGATCGACATCGTAGCGAAATCTAACGACGATCTGATCGCGCAGCTCGACGGGCGCACGATCACGCGCTTCGACGGCGAAACGCAAAAGCTGTCGCTCTCCGGCGCCCAGTACAGCGATTACGACATGTCGCTGCGCCAGCGCTTTCTTTCGCGCATCGTCGAACCCGACGCGTTCTTCATCCTGCTGCTGGTCGGTGTGCTCGGCCTCTACGCTGAATTCACGCATCCGGGCATGGTCGCGCCGGGCGTGGTCGGCGGCATCGCGCTGGTGCTGGCGCTGTTCGCGATGCATATTCTTCCGGTAAACTTCGCGGGTCTGCTGCTGGTCGTGCTCGCGCTGGTGCTTTTCATCCTCGAGGCGAAGTACACCAGCCACGGCGTTCTGGCCGGCGGCGGAATCGTGGCCATGCTGTTGGGTGCGTTGATGCTGATTCATTCCCCGATGACGGGCGCGGGCGTCAGCCTGGGCACCGCGCTCGGCGTTACCGTGCCGTTCGCCGTGATCGTTGTTTTCCTGATGCGCCTCGTGTTGCGTTCGCGCGAATGGCGCCCGGCGGTCGGCGCGGAGCAACTTGTCGGCCACGAAGCCGAAGTCACAGGAGCCCTCGCGCCGGGGGAAACGCCCGGCCAATTCGCCGGCATGGTCCGCATGCACGGGGAGTTGTGGCGCGCTACGGCGCGCGAGGCGATTCCCGCCGGGCAGCACGTGCGCGTGGTGCGCGTCGAAGGATTGACGCTGCACGTGAAGCCCGCCGAAACGCATCCGCCGGCGCCGCGCTAAAACAAATTTTCGGAACTCGGGACGGCACGAACGAAGCAGCTTTGATCTTGCAGGGAGGGGAACATGATGGATTTCGGTTTGACGGGATCGCTGATCGCTCTGGTGATTTTTCTGATCTGGATCTGGAATTCGCTCTACGTGCTGAAAGAATGGGAGCGCGGCGTGATACTGCGCCTGGGGCGCATGAGTCCGCAGGCCAAGGGCGCTGGATTGCGGCTGGTTTTCTGGCCGATCGAAGTGCTCTATCGCATTTCGCTGCGCATCGAAACGCTCGACGTGCCGGCGCAGGACATCATCACGCGCGACAACGTCTCCGTGAAGGTGAACGCGGTCTGTTATTTCCGCGTCGTCGACGCCAACCTCGCGCTCTCGCAGGTGCAAAATTATCTCTACGCCACTTCGCAAAAGGCGCAGACCACTCTGCGCAGCATCGTCGGCCAATTCGAGCTCGATGAGATTCTCGCCGAGCGCGAAAAGGTCAACAACAAGCTCCAGATCATCCTTGACCAGGATACCGAACCCTGGGGTATTAAAGTTACGAAGGTCGAAGTAAAGCAGGTGGATATTCCGGAGCAGATGCAGCGCGCCATCGCGCGTCAGGCCGAAGCCGAACGCGAGCGCCGGGCGAAAGTGATTCACGCCGAAGGCGAGTTCGAGGCTTCCTCCAAGCTCGCGCAAGCCGCCAAGATGCTCGAGACCGAGCCCGCTGCGATTCAGCTGCGTTACCTGCAGACCCTGACGGAGATCGGCACCGAGAAGAACACGACGATTGTCTTTCCGCTGCCCATCGACATCGTCAACGCCTGGGTGAAAACTTTCGGCGATAAGAAAGCTTAAGCGCGCAGTTACAGGGGCGTCCGCCGCGGCGGACGGCAAAAACAATGGCGGCCAAAAAGGGCGGGCGCGGAGAGATGGTGCTGGAAAGCCGGCACCTCTTTGGCCTGTTCATTTTGTTCGCCGTGCTCTTCGGCGTGGTCTTCACGCTCGGCTATCTGCTCGGAAAAGGACAGGGCGATTCGCAACCGCGAATCGCCGCTGTGCGTTCCGACGATTCGGCCGACGCACCGGCCGACGATCCTTCGGCGTCCGCGCCAAGCAATTCCGCGTCGAGCGATACGCCTGCCGCGCCCGCCGCTCCGGCGGCATCCACGGCGCCGGGCGGAACGGATTGGAGTTTTTACCATTCGTCGGATTCCAAGCCCCCCAACGATGTTCTGGAACCTGCGCCCGCGTCGAAGCCGTCCGCGCCGTCATCAAAATCTCCGCCGAGCGCGCCCAGCGCGCAGCCCGCTGCCAAGCCCGCCACGGCAAAATCCGCGGCGCCGCCGAATTCCAAGCCGGCCGCGGCCGTCGGCTCACCGCTGGTGCCGAAAGGCGCTCTGGTGCTGCAAGTCGCGGCCGTCGAAAAGGAAAGCGATGCGCTGGCCATGGCCCAGGCGCTGCAGCAGCGAAAATTTCCGGCCTTCGTTCTGCCCGCGGGCGCCGATCAGTATTACCGCGTGCAAGTGGGCCCCTACGCCACCGCGCAAGCCGCCAACGCGGCGCAAAAGTTGCTGGAATCGCAAGGCTTCAAATCCATCGTGAAGCGCTAGATTGGCTTCGCGCGATTTGCAGGATTCCGCCTACAATATCCGTGGCATGAAACTCTCTCGAATCGCGCGCGTCGCTGTGGCGGTTGCGTCGGGCGCGGCGCTGGCGTTGGCGTTTCCAAATTACAATCTGCCGCTGCTCGCGTGGATCTCCGTCGCGGGATTGATGATCGCCGCCTTCGGCGCGAGCGTGCCGTTTGCGGGGCTCTGCGGCTTTCTTTACGGCATGACGTTCTATTGCATCTCGACGCCGTGGATTTATACCGTGCTGCGGCAGTGGGGGCCGTTGCCGGTGTGGCAGGCGCTCGGCGTGTTGCTGATCATGGCCGGCGCGTCGTCCGTATTCAAATTGCTGTTCGCGGCGGGCGTCAGCCTGTGGGGCCGCTCGGGCGCGACAAAAGTGGCGTGGGTCGCGCCGATCCTGTGGGTCAGCACGGAATATCTTTTCGACCGCTTTCCCAACATTGGGTTCCCGTGGAACCTGCTTGGCTACGCGGCCGCGCGCAGCCTGGCGCTGGTGCAGATCACCACGATCACCGGAATTTACGGGCTCTCGTTGCTCGTCGCCGCGTTCAACGCGCTGGTCTTCTGGACGATTCTTCAGCCCGCGGGGGAGCGCCGCACGCGCGCGGTGGTGTCGGTTGCCGGCGCGATCGTGGTTCTGGCGCTCGTCGCGCTGATTGGTCCCCGCTTTGTGCCAACCGCGCATCCCGAGCGCATCGCGCACCTGGTGCAGCCGGATTTCCCGCAATCGATGGAGTACCCCTTCGATTGGATGACGCTTCATCGCGCCGATCTCGATAATCTCGAACAGTTGAGCGTCTCCGCCGCGCGGCTTGAACCTGGACCAATCATCTGGCCGGAAACGCCGGCGCCATTTTCCATGCAGGAACCGGTGTTCGCCCAGCGCGCCGCGCGCATCGCGCAGGAAGCATCGACGGATTTCATTCTCGGCGCGGTTGATTGGAAACCGACGATTCTGGGCGACGAGCAGCCTTACAACAGCGCGATCCAGATCGATCCGGCGGGCCGCGAGATTTTTCTCTATGATAAGATTCATCTGGTTCCGTTCGGCGAATTCGTGCCGTGGCGGCGAATTTTGCGGCGCGTCGGGCACCTCACGGCGGACCTGGGCGAATTTCAGCGCGGCACCGTGCGCCGCGTGGGCACGCTGCCGGGCGGTCGTTATTCGGTTTTCATCTGCTACGAGGCGATTTTCGCGGGCGAGATTCGCCAGTTCGCCTATAACGGCGCGCAACTGCTGATCAACATCTCGAATGACGGCTGGTTCGGCCGCACGGCCGCGCCGGTCTCGCATCTGGAAGCCGCGCGCGTGCGCGCCGTCGAAAGCCGCCGGTGGCTTCTGCGGGACACGAACAACGGTTTCACGGCCTCGATCGATCCGTACGGACGGATCGTGGCGGAATTGCCGCCCGATATTCGCGGCGAACTCGATGCGCCGTACGCGTTCCGCGGCGATCTGACGTTTTATGTGCGCCACGGCGATTGGCTGCCGGTGCTTTCGCTGATCGGCACGCTACTTTCGCTGCTCATCGTGGATTGGCGCTTTCTGTATCCGGCGCGGATGCAGGGTGTGCCGGCGGAATTCCGCGGCGCGGGCGGGCATTCCGGAGCGGGGAAGCGCAAGAACAAGAAATCGAACTCAAAGAAACCGGCGCGCACATGATCATCGAAGACCTCCAGCATCGCTACGACCAGCTCCGCGAACGCACCGCGCGGGTGCGGAGCTATCTTTGACCTGCCCGGCCAGCAAAAAATCCTGGACGATTTGGAAGCTCGCGTAGCCGCGCCCGATTTCTGGCAGGATCAGGGCGAGGCCCAGAAAACCTTGGCGGAACGCAAAAAGGTGGAAGAACGCGTGCGCGCCGCCGAGAAACTTTCCGCGATCGAAAGCGATCTGGAAACTTATCTGCATCTAGCCGCCGAAGAAACCGACGCCGCCAAACGAGAAACCCTGATCGCGGAAATCTCGGGCGAGCTGGACACTTCGGAAAATTACGCCAACGCTCTTGAAACTTCCGTGCTGCTCTCCGGCGAAAGCGATCGCTCGAACGCCATCCTCACCATCAAGCCCGGCGCGGGCGGCACCGAATCGCAGGACTGGGCCGAAATGCTCCTGCGCATGTATCTGCGCTGGGCTGAGCGCAAAGGCTTCAAAGCCACCGTCATCGACCAAACGCCAGGCGAAACCGCCGGAATCAAATCCGCCACGGTGCGCGTGGAAGGCGAGAACGCTTACGGCCTGCTCTCCACCGAAAGCGGCGTGCATCGTTTGATCCGCATTTCGCCGTTCGATCAAGCCGCGCGCCGTCACACTTCGTTTGCGTCGGTCTTCGCGATTCCGGAAATCGACGACAACATCGAGATCGTGGTGAAACCGGAAGAACTTCGCATCGACACGTTCCGCGCCGGCGGCCACGGCGGGCAGAACGTCAACAAAGTCGAAACCGCCGTGCGATTCACCCACCTTCCTTCCGGCATCGTTGTCCAGTGCCAGGCCGAGCGCAGCCAGCACAAGAATCGCGAACTGGCGATGAAGATGCTTCGCTCCAAACTTTACGCGCGAGAAATCGAGAAGCGCCGCGAGGACACGCGCAAGCTCGATGAATCGAAAATGGACATCAGTTTCGGCAGCCAGATTCGCACGTATACCCTGCAGCCGTATCGCTTGGTGAAGGACCATCGCACCAAATTTGAAATCGGCGACGTCGACCGCGTGCTTGACGGCGACATCGACCCGTTCATCCACGCCTACCTCATCTCGCGCAAACAATAGACCACGCCGCTCCCACCCCAGCCCGCCGCCCGCGGACGCCCTGCGCAGCCGGAACTTGCGCTCCATCCGCCCCTAAATCCCTTCCTTTCAGCCTCATAATCCGGCTGTTCACCACTCGCAATTGCCGGTTTGGGCGCATCGCGTTGACACTTCCGAGAGGCGCATGCTACCGTACGATTTCTGCAATTTGGTCCCCGCTGCCGGTCTGCTGGACCGGTGGTCCCTGCAGAAACCTTTGGGAGGCACGGGTTTGAGCGAATCGAAGCGCAGCTTTCTGTTTACGTCCGAATCGGTTACCGAGGGCCATCCCGACAAAATCGCGGATCAGATTTCCGACGCCGTTCTCGACGGCGTTCTCACCCAGGACAAAATGGGCCGCGTGGCCTGCGAGACCCTGGTCACGACGGGTCTGGTGGTTGTCGCCGGCGAAATTACCACGACGGCTGTGCTCGATTATTCGGATATTGCGCGCGATGTGGTGCGCGACGTCGGCTACACCGACTCCGATTACGGCTTCGATGCCAACACCTGCGCCGTGATCTCCTCGATCAAGCGCCAATCGCCCGACATCGCCATGGGCGTGGACACCGGCGGCGCGGGCGATCAGGGCCTGATGTTTGGCTTCGCCTGCGATGAGACCGAAGAGTTGATGCCGCTGCCGATCACGTTGGCGCACAAGCTGGTGCGCCGCCTCTCTGAAATCCGCAAGAGCGGCCAAGTGGATTTCCTGCGGCCCGACGGCAAGTCGCAAGTCACAATCCAATATGTAAATGGACGCCCGCAGCGCGTTGACGCCGTGGTGATTTCGACGCAGCATTCCGAAAGCGTCACGAACAAAGTGCTGCATGAAGTGGTCAACCGAGAAGTCATCCGCCACGTGATCCCCGAATCCCTGATGGACCGCGACACCAAAATCCACATCAATCCCACCGGCAAATTTGTGGTCGGCGGACCGATGGGCGACGCCGGCGTCACCGGCCGCAAAATTATCGTGGATAGCTACGGCGGATACGGCCGCCATGGTGGCGGCGCGTTTTCGGGCAAGGATCCGACCAAGGTCGATCGCTCGGCGTGCTACATGGCGCGTTACGTCGCCAAGAATCTGGTCGCCGCGGGACTTGCACGCAAAGTCGAAGTCCAACTGGCCTATGCGATCGGCGTCGCTGAACCGGTCTCCGTGATGGCCGATACGTTCGGCACCGGCACGATTCCCGACGAACAACTGACCGATCTGATCCGCGCCACGTTCCAATTGACTCCGCGCCGCATCATCGAGTCGCTCGATCTTCGCCGTCCCATTTACCGCGCCACTTCCAATTACGGCCACTTCGGCCGCTCAGAACCCGGCTTCACCTGGGAGCGCACCGACAAGGCCGAAACACTGCGCCGGGAAGCCGGCCAGTTGCGCGGCGCCGAAGCACCCGCGCGCCGCTAAATTCTCGGGCCGGCGCCCCCCGCTGCGCGCCGCCTCGAATGCAAACATTGCGCGACGTCCCGGCGCATGCGCACGAAAAGTATCGAGACTCGTAGAGACGCACGATATCCATAAACGAAAAAAGGGAGAATCGAAGTGAGCAAAGTGAATGAAGCGACCAAGACGGCATCCGCCGGCGACGTGAAGGACCTGGGCCTTGCCGAAAAGGGCAAGCGCAAAATGGAATGGGCCAATCAGCAGATGCCCGTTCTGCAATTGATCCGCAAGCGTTTCATCAAGGAGCAGCCGCTGAAGGGCCTGCGCGTTTCGGCTTGCCTGCACGTTACGAGCGAAACCGGAAACCTGGCGATCACGCTGCGCGATGGCGGCGCCGATGTTGTGCTCTGCGCCTCGAATCCGCTTTCCACGCAGGACGAAGTCGCCGCGTGTCTCGTGAAGGACTATTCGATTCCCACGTTCGCGATCAAGGGCGAGGACAACGCCACGTATTACGCGCACATGAGCGCCGCGGTGGAACACGCGCCGCACATCACCATGGATGACGGCGCGGATCTGGTAACCACGCTGCTCACCAAGCGCACCGATTTGGTTCCCGGCGTGATCGGCGGCACGGAAGAAACCACCACCGGCGTGATTCGCCTGCGCGCCATGGCCAAGGACGGCACGCTCAAGTATCCCGTGATCGCGGTGAACGACGCGCTGACCAAACATCTGTTCGACAATCGCTATGGCACAGGCCAATCGACGCTGGACGGCATCATGCGCGCGACCAACATACTGCTCGCGGGGCAGCGCGTGGTTGTCGCCGGCTACGGCTGGTGCGGGCGCGGTCTTGCGATGCGCGCCAAGGGACTGGGCGCCGACGTGATCGTCACCGAAATCGATCCCACGCGCGCCATCGAAGCCGTGATGGATGGCTTCCGCGTGATGCCCATGTCCGAAGCCGCCAAGATCGGCGATATTTTCGTCACCGTCACCGGCAATAAGAATGTGCTGGCCGCCGAGCATTTCGACAAAATGCACGATGGCGCCGTGCTCTCGAATTCCGGCCACTTCAACGTGGAGATCGATATTCCCGCGCTCGAAAAGTTGTCCAGCACGAAAAAAATCGCGCGCCCGTTTGTTGAGGAATACGCGATGAAGGATGGCCGCCGTCTGTATCTGCTCGGCGAAGGCCGCTTGATCAATCTGGCCGCCGCGGAAGGACATCCGGCCGCCGTGATGGATATGAGCTTCGCCAACCAGGCGCTGGCCGCGGAATATTTGGTCAAGCACGCGTCCGAACTCAAGAAGCAGGTTTACGGCGTGCCCGAAGACATCGATCGCCACATCGCCAAGCTGAAGCTCGAGTCCATGGGCGTTCTGATCGATCGCCTCTCGCCCGAGCAAGAGCAGTATCTGGCCTCCTGGTCGGAAGGCACCTAGCGCTTCCCGTAGCGACCGGCCGCGATTTCAGCAGGAGCCCCACACGCCGATTTCTCGTGTGGGGCTTTCGCTTTTCTCTCGCACGCCTCCGCGCGAAGTTTCGGTTATACTCGCTTGCTGTCATGCAGGAATTTTTCGGCCGCGTAGCCGATGACGACTGGCGCGCCGCAATTTCACCAGGAGCTTGCACATGAATCACAACGCTTCCAACGGAATTCCTTCAAATCTCACTGGGCGCACGGCGCTGGTGACGGGTGCATCGCGCGGACTGGGCGCCGCGATGGCGCGGTCGCTCGGCGCGCGCGGCGCGAAAGTTGCTGTCAACACGTTTGGAAATCCCGCGATGGCCGAGAAAGTGGCGGCGGAAATTCGCTCGGCCGGTGGGGAAGCCGGCGTCTTCCGCGCCGATGTGCGCGAGCCCGATCAGATCAAGCGCATGGTCGATGAAATCCGCGCGAAGTTCGGCCCCATCGACATTCTCGTAATCAACGCCACCGGCCCGCAGCCGCTCATCCCGATTGAAGAAGTCACTTGGCGCGACTGCCTCGATCAACTGGAATTCTTCGTGAAGAGCCCGCTGCTGCTGGTGCAGGCCGTGCTGCCTTCAATGAAGGAGCGAAAGTATGGCCGCATCGTGCAAATCGGCTCGGAAGTTTTTGAGCTGGGCCATGAACGCTTTTCCAGCTACGTCTCCGCCAAGGGCGCACAGCTCGGCCTGACGCGCTCCTGGGCGCGCGACCTTGCGCCGTTCGGCATCACCGTCAACATGGTTTCGCCCGGCTGGATTCCCACCGAGCGCCACGCCAACGATCCCCAGGACGTGAAAGACGCCTACGCCGCCAACACTCCGATGGGCCACATGGGCAAGTCGGAGGACGTCGGGGAAGCCGTGGCGTTCCTGGCCTCCGACGCAGCAAAATTCATCACTGGCCAAAAACTTTCCGTGAACGGCGGAAACACGCTGGAATAAAGTTGCGATCGCAATTCCGCGCGGCCGTGCGCTGCTTGACGCGCCGCCGCGCATCCCGGAAAATGTTTCTTTGCTGGACCTCGCCAACATCGCCATCGAAACAGCCAAGCTGCGCGGCGCTTCCTATGCCGACGCGCGCGTGATGGACATCCGCTCGCGCGAATTATCCACAAAAAACGGAGAAGTCGGTTCGCTCTCGGAATCGGAATCGTTCGGTATCGGCGTGCGCGTGCTGGTTCGCGGCGCGTGGGGATTTGCCGCGACGGATCGCCTGACGCGCGAAGGCATTCAAGCTTGCGCCGCCGAAGCGGTGGCCATCGCCAAGGCCTCGGGCCTCGCGAAACGCGCCGACGTGGTGATGGCGCCGGAACCCGCGCACGTGGACACCTGGCAAAATCCGTACGTCAAAGATCCGTTCCGCATTTCGATAGAGAGCCAACTCGCGTTTCTGCTCGCCGCCGATCGCGAAATGTCGCGCGTCAAAGGCGTCACGATCTCCGAAACGTCCATGGTGTTTCGCCGCATCGAACAGCTTTTTGTTTCAAGCATCGGCTCGATTATCCCGCAGGTGAAAATGCAATCTGGCGGCGGCATCGTGGCGACGGCGTTCGCGGGAACGGAAATTCAGAAGCGCTCGTATCCGAATAGCTTCGGCGGGCAGCATCAGCTCGCCGGCTACGAATTGGTTGAATCGCTCGATCTGGTCGGCAACGCGCAGCGCGTCGGCGAAGAAGCTGTGGCGCTGCACAAAGCGGCGCAATCGCCCGAGGGCACGAAGACAATTATTCTGGAAAGCTCGCAGCTCGGCCTGCAAATTCACGAATCGGTCGGCCATCCGATCGAACTCGATCGCGTCCTCGGCATGGAGGCGAATTTCGCCGGCATGAGTTTTCTCACTCTCGATAAACTCAATACGCTGCGCTACGGCTCGGACATCGTCAACGTCGTGGCCGACGCGCGCCTCGAGCACGGACCGGGCCTCGGCACGTTCGGCTACGACGACGAAGGCGTTCCCGCGCAATGCACGAACATCATCACGGCGGGACTTTTCACCGGCTACCTCTCGAATCGCGAGACCGCGCCTGTGATCGGCCTCAATCGCTCCGGCGGCACCATGCGCACCGAAAGCTGGAATCGCCTGCCGATCATTCGCATGACCAACATCAGCCTGCTGCCCGGCGCCTGGAGTTACGACGATCTGATCGCGGACACCGACGACGCGATTCTAATGGAAACCAACCGGTCGTGGTCCATCGACGATCGCCGCTACCATTTTCAGTTCTCCACGGAAATCGGCTGGGAGATCAAGGGCGGCAAAAAAACGCGCATGCTGAAAAATCCCAGCTACAGCGGCATCACGACGGAATTCTGGAATTCCTGCGACGCCATCTGCTCGCGCGAGCACTGGACGTTGTGGGGCACGCCGAATTGCGGCAAGGGCCAGCCCATGCAAACCATGGGCACGGGCCACGGCGCGGCGCCCGCGCGATTCCGCAACGTGAAGATTGGCGCCGCGTTTGCAAAGCCATGAAGACCGCGCGGCGCAAATCCGGTTCAAACGCGCGGCGCGACGCGATTCCCGCCGTCGCTGCGGCGCATCTGCCCAGCGACGCCGAACTGCATCGCATCGCCGAACGCGTCCTGCGATTTTCCGAAGCGGACGAAACCGAAGTGGACATCGCGGTGAACGCCGACGCGCTGACGCGCTTCGCCAACAACGCGATTCACCAGAATGTCGCCGAGCTTTCGCTGACCGTTTCCGTGCGCACCGTCTTCGGCGGGCGCACCGCGCGCGCCACCACCAACAAGACGGACGAGGAGTCGCTGCGCCGCGTGGTCCTTTCGTCCGGCACGCTGGCGCGCAGCCAGCCGAAAGATCCCAATCTTTTGCCGATGCCCGGCCGGCAGAAATATTCCAAGGTCGCGCGCTTCGATGCCGCGACAGCGGGCGCCACCCCAGCCGATCGCGCGCGCGCCGTCGAGCATGTCGCCAAGCTCGCCGCGCTGCGCGGACAGACCGCTGCTGGAATTTTCACCACCGGCGCTTCGGCGTCGCTGCTGGCAAATTCGCGCGGCTTGGTCGCGGCGTACCGCCAGACGCGCGCCGAATTCTCCGTGACCATTCTCGAGGAGGATTCTTCCGGCTGGGCCAAATCGAATTCCCCGGCGCTCGCCAATATCGATCCGCAGGAGCTCGCCGAGCGCGCCAGCAACAAAGCGATTCTCTCGCGCCATCCGCGCGAACTGGAACCGGGCGCATGGACCGTGATTCTCGAACCGGCTGCCGTGCTCGATCTTGTGGGATTTTTGTTCTACGACTTCGCGGGCACCGCCGTGTACGACAAGCGCTCGTGTTTCACCGGACGCCTCGGCAAGAAGTTGATGGGCGACAACATCACGCTGTGGGACGACGCGTTTCATCCGTTGCAGACCGGCCCGCCGTACGATGGCGAAGGAATCCCGCGTCAGCGCGTGCTGCTCGTCGAGCGCGGCGTGCCGCAGCGCCTGGTCTATTCGCGCGCGACCGCGAAAAAGATGAAAGCGAAGCCCACTGGCCACGGTTTCTCGCTGCCGAACGAATGGGGCGAAGCGCCGTTCAATCTGGTGTTCGGCGGCGGCACGGATTCGGTGGAAGAGATGGTCGGCTCGACCGAGCGCGGCATTCTCGTGACGCGCCTGTGGTACATCCGCGAAGTCGATCCATACGAAAAGGTGCTGACCGGAATGACGCGCGACGGCACGTTTCTGGTGGAGGGTGGTTCCATTGTTGCCGGCGCGCGCAATTTTCGTTTCAACCAGAGCGTGCTGGAGATGCTGCGCAACGTCGCGGCGCTTGGTCCGGCCGTGCGTTCCACAGGCGAAGAATCTTTCGAGATGGTGGTCCCCGCGATGAAAGTTCACGGCTTCCGCTTTTCCGAAGTCACAAAATTCTAGCGGGCGATTCCGAGTGGAAAATTCACGGCGCGGTTTGCGCGGCAGGCTGCGCCGCTGGTTGCGCGTTCATCAATGCTTGCTGCAACTGCGCTTTTTCCCGGCGCGCCTGCTCGGCCTCTGGCCCTGTGGGATTTAGCGCCAGGTAGCCATCGAGATCGTGCAACAGCGCGGGATAGTCTTGCTGCGCTGTGTGAAGATTGGCCAGAAGCAGGTAGGTCCTCGGGTAGTCCGGTTTCAAATCGCGGGATTTCGTCGCGCTCACCAGCGCCTCGTCCATATTGCCGAGCCCGACCAGCGCGCGGGCCAGCTCAAAATATCCGCGCCAGGAGGAACCATCGATCGCGATGGCCTCGCGCGCCGCGCTTTCCGCGTCCGAATAGCGTTTCGTGTCATCAAGCAGTCCCGCGAGCAGGTACAGTGGGTCCGCAAATTTCCCCGAACTGAGATCGATGGATTTCCGCAGCACCCTTTCGGCGGACGCCATATCGTCGAGAGCCAGGTACGCCGCGCCCTCCATCGAGTAGGCTTCGTAATAATCCGGGTAATCCTGAATCGCGCGGTCGAACCCGCTGATTGCGCCGTGATAGTCCGGCTTGCCGTTCATCAGCGCGAGCGCCTTGTCAAACTCCTTCTCGGCCTTGCTCGGGACGCCGAGCTCGTGAACCGAGACGGATGGCCCCGCCGGTGCCGGAGCTTCGCTGGTCGATTTTTTCAGGTAGAGATAGAGATTCACGGACCCGCGATTGACAACAACGTCCTGGTCGAGCGGCTCGTAACCGTCGGCTCGAATCTGAATCTGATACCGCCCGTTGTGAATGCCTGAAAAAGTGAACTGTCCTTCGTCGTTCGTGAGGGCGGACCCGGCCGGCGTACCCATGTCGATCAAGGTCACGTGAATTCTAGCGAGCACTTGATTGCTATCCGTATCCGCCACGATGCCCGTGATCTGGAATACCCACAGGGAGTCGTTCGAGCCTTCCATCTGCCCACGGCAGGGCGCCGCGCAGGAGGCGATAATAAACAACGTGGTGAATAGATGACGAAGGCGCATACACCCTCCCGCGCCGGCAGTTTACAAAAGCAGCATAGCACCACGCGCGGCAGAGTCTAGTCGAAGATCACGGTCTTCTTGCCGTACACCAGTATGCGATTCTCCAGGTGCCAGCGCACGGCGCGAGAAAGCACGATCTTCTCCAGGTCGCGCCCCTTCTGCGCCAAATCGTCCACGGCGTCGCGATGAGAAATGCGCGCGACGTCCTGCTCGATGATCGGTCCGTCGTCGAGCGTTTCCGTAACGTAGTGCGCCGTGGCGCCGATCAATTTCACGCCGCGCTGAAACGCCTGCCGGTGCGGCTTCGCGCCCACGAACGCCGGCAAGAATGAATGATGAATATTGATGATGCGTTGCGGATAGTGGCGCACGAATTCCGGCGAAAGAATCTGCATGTAGCGCGCCAGAACCACAAGGTCGATGCGCATCTCGCGCAGTAAATCGAGTTCGGTGCGTTCGGCCGCGGCTTTGTCTTCGGGCCACACGGGAATCATGTGAAATGGAATTCCGTGGAAGTCCGCGTCGCGTTGCGCGTCCGGGTGGTTGCTCACGATCAGTGGAATCTCGCATGGCAATTCTCCCGTGCGATGGCGGTAGAGCAGATCAACCAGGCAGTGATCGTGCTGCGAAACGAAAATCGCGGTGCGCGGCTTGTGCGCGGAAAGCGCCAGGCGCCACTGCATCCCGAAGCGCGTGGCCAGCGGAGCGAATTGCCGCTCGAAGTCGCCGGCCGCGATCGCGAAGCCATCCAGTTCCCATTCCACGCGCATCAGAAACAATTTTTCTTCGGCGTCCTGATGCTCGTCGGCGTGAACGATGTTTCCGTTGTTGCGAAAAATAAAATCCGCGATCGCGGCGTTGATGCCTTTCTGGTCCGGGCAACTGACCAGCACGATGGCGGTCGGCTTCATGGCGCCTCAAAACGCAGGCTAGCGATGGCGCGCGCGATCACGTTTTCCTGAATTTGAATCAAGTCGGAATCCGCGTAGGTCATGCCCAGCACGGTGAACAGGTCCGAACCGTGCGCCACGGTCACGACCGTCACGGACCAATCGCGATCGGCGGCGCTGCCGCGAAAGTGGCGCTCGATGGCGGGTTCGCCGGCAACGCTCGCCTGCGCCGACGAGATCAGGCGGAAATTGTCGTAGATGTTGTGGAGCTGCTCGTCGGTGGCGGCGGCCTGCGCATCGAGCGCGCCTTTGCGCGCTTCGCGGCCGATCAACAGCAGCGTCGTGCTATCGTCGGTGCCCATCGCAGTGACGGCGTTCGGCAGCGAATGCATTTCGTCCGGCAACAATTCCCAATCCGGCGGTTTGTAAATGTCGAAGCCGAAGGTGCGATTGATGTAGAGGTTGCCGACAATTTCTTCGCGCATCGGCTGCGGCGCGGCGTGATCCATCGCGGCCGGGGCAGCCGCTGGAGCCTCAGGCGCAGGAGCCGGCGCGGACGAAGTGGCCGGCGCCACCGCCGCGGCTGCCGAAACGGGCGCGGCGGAGTGGCGATTCGCGGCCTCGGCGGCACGGTGAGAGGCCGGCTTGGCTGGCGTCGTGTGTGCCGGCGCCGCGGCGGCGACGGGCGCCGGCGACGCAAAGTCGACCGGCGAATCGGGCGCAGGCGCTGCTGTGGGCGCAGGCGACGCATCGGGCGCGGAATCGGGCCGCGCGAGACTCGGCGTGGGCGCGGCGTCGACCGAAGAGTTCGCGGCGCCAGTCGCATCGGATGACGAATCTTTCTCTTTCGCCGCGCTGGGAGACTCTTTGGGCTTTGGCGCAGGCGGCTCCGGCTTCGGCGGGCTGGGAATGATTTCGACGATCTGGTCCTTGCGGACCATCGCGAAACCGTAGTTGGTCTGCACCTTGAAGGCGCCGTCCTCGAAGCCGACGATCGTGCCGATAATCTTCGAGCCGTCCTTCAAGCGGATTTCGTCGGCGCGCGCCGCGGCCACGAACAGCAGCATCGCCAGCGCAAATCGAATTCCGATCCTCATGCGCCGAGTATCACAGAGCCGCGCCGCGAGCGGCAAGACCGCGTCACCGCGCGTTGTCCCGCGTGCAACATCCACCTTCGCGAAAAATCCGCCAGTATTCTTCGTCCTGTTTCGGGGTGCGAAGCCTCATGCGAACGGGTTCGCACCCCCGGCAGGTTTCAGGATTGGCTGCCTTGAACTGTAAGTTGATTGACTACGGAAAACACGTTGGGCACGCCATCGGCGCGAATGTACGCGGTGTTGGCGTCGGCCTTCGTGTCCACAGTGCCAACGAGGGTCACGTGTCCGTTATCCACGATGATCCGAATCGCGTGGTATGAGCCGAGACCGTAATGCGAAAGGCTCGGGTAATCGTAGATGGCGTGGTATTCCGCTTGCCGCGTTTGGTCATCCATCGGGGAAAGCGGAAGCACTATGATCTTGTCCACAACCGCGCGTACGCCTTTGACGCCCTTCACCGCCTCCTCAGCATCGCTCTTGGCGACGGGATCCGTAACTTCTCCCAGGAGAACGACCTTCGTACCCCTCACTTTGAAAGCGATGTTATCGAACACGGTGTAGCGCGGCATCATGGAGAGAGCATGATCCACCTGCCCCGCGAGCGAGTTCTTGGCCAAGGCCGCCGCGGGCGCCGCTGCGGCTGGAGCTGCGGCCCCTGCCACGTAGCCCGCGCCGAACGTGAACGCAGTGGCCAGAAGCAATCCGCCAATCCAGTTTTTTCCGCGAATGTTCATTGTAACCTCCTGATCGTGAGCGAAATTGGCGACGCGAATATCCCGATGCATCATCACCGCCTGTTATTTGGATGCTCACGCCCCGCGCAAAAGCGGTACAGCAGAAACCCTAAAAACGTTGGAGCAAGGCCCTACGGCAGCGCGCGATAGATCGCGGCGAATTCCGCGACGGAAAGTTCCTCGGCGCGTGTGCGCGGTTCGATCCCCGCGGCGTCGAGCGCAGCACGCAGGCGCTCGTCGCCGACGGAGCCGCGCAGATTGTTCCACAGCGTCTTGCGCTTCTGCGCGAAGCACAATTTCACGAACTCAAAAAACGCCGCCGTGTCCGCGATGCCCAGCGCGGCGCCATCGCCGGGCAATTGCATGCTGACCAGCGCCGAGAAGACGCGCGGAGGCGGGAGAAACGCGCCGGGAGGAATACGCAGACGAATCTCAGGCCGCGAGTGGAATTGCGCGAGGACCGAGAGGTAGCCATATTCGCGGCACCCCGGCCGCGCGTCGATGCGCGCGGCCACTTCCATTTGCACGACGATGTGAATGGATGCGATGCGATCCGCGATTTCAAACAGGCGATGTAGGATCGGCGACGTGATGTAGTAGGGCAGATTGCCGTACACGTGCACGCGCTCATCGCACGCAGCCGACATGAGCGCGGCGAGGTCGAGTTCCAGAACATCGCCGGAGACGACGCGAACATTTCCCAGTGGCGCCGTGGTCTCCGCAAGCCGCCGCGCGAGCGGCGGATGGATCTCGATCGCGATCACTTGCCGCGCGCGGCTCGCCAGCAGCGACGTCATCTCGCCGTGCCCCGCGCCGATCTCGAGCCACACGGCGTCCGGTTTCGGCGCGACCGCCGCGATCACGCGTTCGCGCCAGCCCTCGATCAGAAAATGTTGGCCGAGTCGTTCCGGGCTCATCGCCGATGAGTCTATCAGGAGCGGCGGGCGGACGGATTGGGCGGGATTTTCCGCGGCGGTTTCGGTGTCGGTACGGGCGTCTCCCCACTCCTTAGCTCCGCGAAGCGGGAACCTCCGGGGCGACCGGTCGCCCGAGTCGCGATTTCCTATCCGACATAACAGAACGAGAGGAATATACCGTATAGAGCTATTAGCACGAATCCGACTCCAATCACCCTTACAGTACGCAATGCCGCCGGATTGGCTTCCTCAAGGTCGGGTCGCGAAGTTCTGAGCCAGCGCAGCAGTCCGACCGGGCGGACAAGAAACCACACACCCATTGCGAGAAATACGACGGAATAGATCGAGAAGCCTATGTCGGCACTGTGACGATGCACTCGGACGGCCGTTGATTGCAGGCGTCGCCAGCCTCCGTAAACCATTAGAGAAAGTATCGCCATGCCGCACGAAATGTAGAAAAGTCCGGTCGCGATTCGGGCGAGAGGCGTCGCCGGCGTTCTCGGCCGCGAGCGAGTCCAGGGGCGAAGGAGGAACCACCGAAGATCGCCTGTCTTGAAAATGAAGAGTCCTTGCACGACCAGTACCAAGCCGAACAGCGCGGCATACAAGATGATTAGCATATGCTGGATTCCTCGTCGCTCTTGGTCTTGATGCGGGCGCGCCGAAAGTTTTTTTTGGTCTGGCGGTGCGCATCTTTCCATTGCCGGATGTCGTGGTCGTAGACGGGGGGAGTGTAGCATTTTTGAAAGTGCCTGTAGCGTATAGCGTGGCGCAACTTTCGATGTCATGCGCGAGTTCACGGGAGGAGGCGACGGCGAAGAAGATCGCTAATCGCCGGAACGCCGCCTTGGGATCGGGTTGGGTCCAAATTGGAAGTTGTTGTGATCGCAAAGGTGAGATAGCGTTGAGTTACACGTTCGCAGGAACGCCGAGTGGAGACTTGACTTCTTAATGAGCTTGACTGGACGACTGACGGGGATATACGTGGCGCGAGAGGCGAAGGGGACGCCCTCGAGTGTGGCGGCGGCGCGTGTGATTGAAGGGCGCGGAATCGAAGGGGATCGGTATGGCAACGGCGTCGGGTCGTTCTCCGATTGGGAGGGCGGAGGGAGGCACGTCACGCTGATTGAGGAAGAGGCGCTGGAAGCGATTGCGCGCGAATCGAAGATCGAATTGGCGGCGGCCAGCGCAAGGCGGAATTTGACTACGCGAGGCGTGGCGCTGAATCACTTGGTTGGGCGGAAATTTCGCGTGGGCGCGGTGACGCTGGTGGGGATCCGCTTGTGTGAGCCGTGCGAACATTTGCAGGCAGTGTCGGGTGTGGAGGGAGTGATCAAGGCGCTTCTGCATCGCGGCGGGTTGCGCGCGGAGATTGTGTCGGGCGGCGAGATTCTCGTGGGAGATGTGATTGAGGAAGTGTGACGGGGCGCTTCAGCACGCGGCGGCGAGAGATGGTTGCGTAGCGGAGGCCGGAACTTGTCCCGACCCGGTCGGGAGGCCTCCAGCCTTCCCGCGCACAATCCAGATGGAGACCTGAAGGTCTCCTCTACGTAATTCAAAAACCGAGACGGCGGCGCGATTCGGCCCGGGATTAGCGGCGGCGGATCTTCGACAGCAATCGCAGAATTTCCAGGTACATCCACACCAGCGTCACGATAATGCCGAACGCGCCGTACCACTCCATATACTTGGGCGCGCTGGCGTGGACGCCGGTTTCGACGAAGCCGAAATCCAAAATCAAATTCAGCGCGGCGATGATCACGATCACCACGCTCAGTCCAATTCCCAGCGGCCCCGCGCTATTCAGCAGCGCCACATGGTGGCCGAACAGGCCCATCACCATGTCCACCAGATAGAGCAGAAAGACGCCGCCCGTCGCGGCGATCACGCCCATCGTGAATTTCGGCGTGGCGCGCAGCACGCGCGACGTGTAAAGAATCAGCATCACGGCGGTGACGCCGAACGTCAATCCCATGGCCTGGATCGCGATGCCGGGATACTGCTGCTCGAGCAGCGCGGAAATTCCGCCCAGCACCAATCCTTCGCACAGCGCGTAGATCGGCGCAGTGACTGGAGCCCACGTTTTTTTGAAAATCGTGACGATGGCGAAAACCAGCCCGCCGATCAAACCGCCAATCATCCACGGCAGCGCGGCTTGCGGCGCGTTCGAGTGCGCGAGACCCCACGTCCACGCCGCGGTGGCGACGACGCACAGCAACAGGACGCCGGTCTTATTCACCGTGCCTTGCAGCGTCATGGCTTCGCCGGCCGCCGCCACGGGACCTTGGAACGTGTTTTCGTTCAGCGCCGGATTGGATGTTTTGAGCAGCTCAGCCATCTATGAACTCCCTTGTTTAATGACCAATCGAGAATACATTTTACGCGATTTGCGGGGCGGGCGAAAGTGCGCGCCGGCGCGAACGGCAACGAGCGCGCGTGTTAGAATTAAAGGCCGGACACGCGCGCGGACGTGGACTGTCTAGAGGCGACTCGAACGATCGACGGAGGAGAATGCGATGCATTACTACGGTGCCAGGGAAATGGCGGCGAGTTTTCGCACGGTGCGCAAAAACACGATTGCGATCGCGCAGGATATCCCGGAAGACAAATATAGTTTCAGGCCGGCTGGAGACACGCGTTCGGTGGGCGAGTTATTGGTGCATATCGCAGTGTCAGATCAGTTTCAATACCAGATTCACGCGCAGGAGCAACGCGCCACTCTGGTGGGATTCGATTTTCCCGCGTTCATGAAGCGGATGGCCGCGGAAGAAAAAGCGCCCCGCAGCAAAGCGCAAACGATCGCGCTGCTCGAAAGCACCGGCGACAAATTCGCGGGATGGCTCGAAGGGCTGAGCGACGCGTTTCTGGCGGAGCAAGTGGAGATGCCGCCGGGCTCTCCCGTGCCGACCAAGAGCCGGTTTGAGATGATCCTCGGCGTGAAGGAACACGAGATGCATCATCGCGGTCAATTGATGACCATCGAACGAATCATCGGCGTGGTGCCGCACTTGACGCGCGCGATGCAGGCGCGTTTTGCCGCGGCCGCGGTGAAGAGCTGAGACGACGAGCAGCGGCGAGAACAGCAAAAGCCGCACCCTTGGAACCGAAGGGTGCGGCACCCGCGCAAAACAAATCACCTTCGGAAATACGAGGTGTTCAAACCGAAATTTCTGATTGGACCACCGCATTACTCCCACCGTACGATGACGTGTTGACGAAACTTCAGACGTTCAGTAACTTCAATATTCATCCTGAGGGGACATGAAAATCCTGTTCGTCGCGTCGGAAGGACTTCCTTACTCCAAGACAGGCGGATTGGCCGACGTGGTGGAGGCGTTGCCGAAGGCGCTGGTGGCGCTGGGCCATAAGGTGAGCGTGATCCTCCCGCGCTACCGCAACAATCCCACGCAACCCGTCGTGCTGACGAGCCTGACGGTCGCGTTCGGCGAGCGGCTCCGTTTTCCTTCGATCGTGGATGGCGGCGCGCGCGACGGCGTGCGCTATTTTTTTGTCGATGACGCGGAATATTTCGATCGCGAACAATTGTACGGCGTGCAGGGCAAAGATTATCCGGACAACGCGGACCGCTTCGGCGAATTCTCGCGCGCGGTGGTGGAGTTCGCGAAGCGCGGCGGCCCGTTCGACGTGATTCATTGCCACGATTGGCAGACGGCGCTCGTGCCGGTGCTGCTGCGCACGCAGTACGAAGGCGATCCGGCGCTCGTCGGCGTTCCCGTGGTTTTCACGATTCACAACATGGGATATCAGGGCGCGTTCCCCAAGGACGTCCTGGAGCAGCTGGCCCTGGCGGAATCGCTCTACACCCCGGAGGCCATGGAATTTTTCAAGAGCGTGAATTTTCTGAAGGGCGGCCTCGTGTTTTCGGATTACCTGACGACCGTCAGCCGGAAGTACGCCGAGGAAATCCAGACGGCCGAATACGGATGCGGCCTCGAGGGTGTGGTGCATTCGCGCGCGGGGCGGCTGCAGGGAATTTTGAATGGCGTGGATTACAGCGCGTGGAGTCCGGAGCAGGACAAGTGCATCGCGGCGAAATATTCCGCCAAGGATTTAAGCGGCAAACGCGCGTGCAAAAAAGATTTGCTCGAATTGTACGGATTGCCGGCGTCGCGCGAAGCGGACGTGGACCGTCCGGTGATCGGAATCGTTTCGCGATTCGCCACGCAGAAAGGTTTCGACCTGGTGGAGGAAATCGCCGCCGAGTTGATGGGCCTGGATCTGGCGATCGTGGCGCTGGGCGCGGGCGAAGCGCGCTACGAAAAAATGTTTCAGGATCTGGCCGCGCGGTTCCCGCAGAAAGTCGCCGTCAAGGTCGCCTACGACAACGCCATCGCGCACAAGGTGGAAGCCGGAGCGGACATGTTCCTGATGCCATCGCGCTACGAGCCCTGCGGACTGAATCAGATTTACAGTTTGCGCTACGGCACTGTGCCGATCGTGCGCGCCACCGGCGGCCTGGACGATACAATCGAGCCTTACAGCACGTTCACCGGCCAGGGCACGGGATTTAAATTCTGGGCCTATGAGGGCAAGGCGCTGCTGGCGTCCCTGCGCGAGGCGCTGGGCGTTTTCGCCGACGGCAAAGCCTGGCGCCAGTTGCAATTGAATGGCATGGCGAAGGATTATTCCTGGAAGGCCTCGGCCGGGGAGTATGCTCGGCTGTACGAAGTGGCGTGGAAAGGCCGAAACCGAAAGGCCGCTGGCACATCTAATTGATGCGCGGCAAAATTGATTTGCGAGCGGGGAGTGAGCCTCGATGCTCGGAGCCCCGCAGGAAAGGTTGAGATGGCGGATAACGTGAGCAGTGTGAGCGAGAGCAGCTTTCAAGCGGACGTGATCGATGCGAGCAACACGACTCCCGTGATGGTGGATTTCTGGGCGGAGTGGTGCCGGCCGTGCCACATGCTGGCTCCTACCGTCGCGGAGATCGCTGCGGCTTATTCGGGGCGGCTGAAGGTTGTGAAGGTCAACGTGGACGAGAACAACAGCCTTTCGGGCAAGTTCAATATCCGCGGCATTCCCACGCTGCTGATTTTTAAGGGCGGACAAGTGGTCGATCAGTTGGTCGGCGCCAGACCGAAAGACGACATCACCAAAGCGGTCGATAAAGCGCTCGCGTAAACCGTCGCGCAAATCTGCAAATTAAAAGTGGCACGAAGCGGCGCCGCGCTTTTCCAGGTAGCGCTGGTGATACTCCTCGGCGCGATAGAACGTCGAGGCCGGTGTGATCTCCGTGGCGATGGGCCGCCGGAATTTTCCAGACGCGTCGAGCGCGGCCTTTGCTTTCGCGGCAGCCGCTTGCTGTTCGGCCGAGTGGAAAAATATCGCGCTGCGATATTGTTTGCCGAAGTCTGGCCCCTGCCGGTTCACCTGCGTCGGGTCATGCTCCTCCCAGAAAACATCCAGTAGCTGCTCATAGCTCACCTGCGCCGGATCGAACGTGACTTCCACAACTTCCGCGTGCCCCGTGCGATCAGTGCATACATCTTTGTACGTAGGATTCGCAGTCTGCCCGCCGGTGTACCCCACGGCGACATCAATCACGCCCGGAACGCGCCGGAATGCCGCTTCCACTCCCCAGAAACATCCCGCGCCAAATGTTGCGATTTCGGCCATCGAATCCTCCTCAAACTTGCATCTCGAATTGTTAGATTACACCGTCGCCGTTTGGGTCGCAAAGTCGAGCGTAACGAATCTGCTGAGCACGACCCGCGGCAGCATCCCGAAATGAAACGCCCCGAAATCCGGCGAAAACATTTGCACAAGTCTGGAGCCGCTAGGGAACAAAAATAACCCACCGGACTGCCCTCGGCACCGTAAGTCCTTTGTTTTGTGTGAGGGATTTTGGTTAGGCGAATGCTAACTCCCGCGTAGGTTCTCTGAGGGAATTCTGCGGGAGGGCCTATGAAGAAGTTGGTACTGGTACTAGCTGTGGCAGTTGCGCTGATCGGCGTTTCGCCGGCGAAGGCATTCACACCGCCGCCGACCTGCTATCAGTGGACGTCGTGCAAGACCGACCCTGCGACAGTTCCGGAGCCGAGCGGTTTTCTGCAGTTGGCTACGGGATTGTTCGTTGTCGCTGGGTTGGCACTTGTTGCGCGGAAGCGGTTAGCCGCGCAGCAAGCGCAGTAAAATCGTGGTGGATTGAAACGCCCCGCATGGTTCCGTCCGATGGCGCCGCGCGGGGCGGTTGTGTTTAGCGGTTGCCTTTATCCGCGCTTCTCCGTCACGATGCCGAACGTGCCGCCGGTCGAACGAAGAAGGAAATTCCGCCGCGACGCTTAGCGTCCACGCGTGATGCAAAAGTTTGCAGATACTAGCTCGTGGCCGGGAATAATTTGAACGGCGCCGATGATCAAAGGGCTGTAACCCTCATGTTTTGTTAGCGTCCATTCTTGGACGCAAAACTGCTCGCATTTCAGCGTTGTTCGGAGCAAGTCTAAACGGAGACCCTATGAAGAAGACTGTCCTGGCAATGGCAACCGTAGTTGCTCTGATCAGTGTCGCACCGGCGTACGCTTCTATCACCGTTCCCGAGCCCAGCGGTTCCGCGCAGCTTGCGCTTGGCCTGCTCGCTTTGGGCGGCCTGGCGCTGTTTGCACGGAAGCGTGCGTCCAGGAACGAAGCGAAGTAGCTCCGCTGTCGATCTGACCGCCCCGCTCAGCTCCAGACCATGGACCCGCGTGGGGCGGTTCCATTCTTCCGCGCCAGACTCGCCCGCAGACCCTTAGCCTTTCGCGAATTCCCCCGCACATTTGAAGGCATCCGCCGGCCCGCTGTTCGGCCGCGCTTGCCTTGCGCGAAATCGCACGGTAGGATTGTTCTCCGCGCATTTGGGCCATTCCTTCTGGTCAAATTGGATGTGCTCGTCGGCCTGTTTTTCGGGCGCCAGGCCGGATGTGCGGGTGCGGGAACGGAGAGCCAGCGTGGCGGCGAAGGCTGTTGTTGTCGTAGGCGCGCAATGGGGAGACGAAGGCAAGGGCAAGGTGGTCGATTATCTGGCCGCTTCCTTTGACTACATCGTGCGTTGCGCCGGTGGCCACAACGCCGGCCACACCGTAATTTTCGATGGCCGCCGCTTCATTCTGCGCCTGATTCCTTCCGGCATACTGCGCCCCGGCCGCCACGCCGTCATCGGCACGGGCGTCGTCGTCGATCCCGAAGCGCTGGTCGCCGAGATCGACGAACTCACCGCCGCCGGAATCGACTTCACCGGCCGCCTGCACCTCTCGAATCGCGCGCACCTGATTTTTCCCTATCATCGCCAAATGGAAAAAGCCGCCGAAGCGGCGCGCGGCGCGGCGAAAATCGGCACCACCTCGCGCGGCATCGGCCCCGCCTATCAGGACAAGGCGGCGCGCGACGGCATGCGCGTCTCCGACATGCTCGATCCCAAAAAATTCCACGAGAAGCTCGGCCGCGTGGCGCGCGAAAAAGATGCCGTGTGCTGGGCCACCTACGGAGCGCATCTCGATTTCGGCGGCGTCGCCGAACGCTACCTGGAATACGCGGATCGATTGCGGCCATTCATCGGCGATACCGCCGAGCTTGTAAATGCCGCGATGCGCCGTGGCGAATCGGTCCTCTTCGAGGGCGCGCAGGGCACCATGCTCGACATCGACTACGGGACCTATCCCTACGTCACCTCGTCCAACGCCACGTCCGGCGGCGCGTGCACCGGCGCCGGCGTTTCGCCGATGAGCATCACCGGCGTCGCCGGCGTCACAAAAGCCTACACCACGCGCGTCGGCAGCGGTCCTTTCCCCACCGAGATGCCCGATCTCGAAAATACCGAGTTGCGCAAGCGCGGCCACGAATTTGGCGCCGTCACCGGACGCCCGCGCCGCTGCGGCTGGCTCGATATCGTCGAGCTGCGCTACGCCGCGATGATCAACGGCATCTCCTCACTGGTCGTCACCAAGCTCGACGTTTTCGATACCCAGCGCGAAATCCAGGTCTGCACCGGTTATCGCTACAAAGGTGCGCTACTCACGGAAATGCCGGCCACCGCCGAAGAGCTGGCCGAGATCACGCCGGTCTACCGCACGCTGCCCGGCTGGCTCGCCGCCACCGAAGGCGTGCGCGACGCCACGAAATTGCCGCAAGCCGCGCGCGATTATCTGAAATTTATTTCCGATAGCCTCGAGATCGAGATCGGCATGATCTCCACGGGCCCGGAACGCGACGCCACAATTATTCTGCCGGGAACGCAGCTCGCCGCCTGGCTCTGACGGCGCGCTGCGGCGGGTGCTCTCACCATGCTGTCGTTTTCCGAAGCGCGCGCGAAAGTAATTGAGACGATTCGAGCGGCGCAGTCTTCCGCGCTCGCCGCGCCGGCGACTCCCAAAATTGAAGTTGTAGCGTTAGCCGACGCGCACGGCCGCGTTCTCGCGCAGCCCATCGCCGCCGACCGCGATTACCCTCCCTTCAACCGCGCCACGCGCGATGGCTTCGCCGTGCGCTCGGAAGATCTCGCCGCGCCCGGAGCCGCGCTCGAAATCATCGGCGAAATTCGCGCCGGTGCCGCGTTTGCGAAAACGCTCGCGCCCGGCCAATGCGCCGAAATCATGACGGGCGCCGCCGTGCCCGCCGGCGCTGACGCCGTCGTGATGATCGAGCACGCGCACGTAGCCGCCAGCCGAATGCGCTCGGAACGCGCCGCCGAACCGGGCCAAAACATCGCACCGCGCGGATGCGAAGCCCGCACCGGCGAAGTGTTGCTGCCCGCGGGAACGCGTATAGGCGCTGCGGAAATGGCCGTAGCGGCGCAGGTCGGCCGCGCGCGAATCGAAGTCGCCGCGCGCCCGCACGTCGCCATCCTCTCCACAGGCGACGAAGTCGTCGGCGTCGAAGACGCCGTCGGCCCCTTCTCAATTCGCAATAGCAACGGAGTTTCCGTCGCCGCGCTCTCAGCCATGGCCGGAGCCACACCGATCGATCTCGGTAATTCGCCCGACAACGTGGACGTCCTTCACGGCCGCATCGAAAAAGGTTTAGCCGCCTCCGACATCCTGATTCTTTCCGGCGGCGTCTCGGCAGGGAAGTACGATCTCGTCGAGCCCGTCCTGAAAGTCATGGGCGCCGAATTCTACTTTGACGCCGTCGCCATCCGACCCGGCCGCCCCACAGTCTTCGGCCGCTGCCGCAACGTCTGGATCTTCGGCCTGCCCGGCAATCCCGCTTCGACAATCGTCACGTTCGAGCTCTTCGTCCGCCCCGCCATCGAATTGCTCCAGGGCGCCGCGCCCCAGCCCCTTCCCCTGATCCCCGCGCGTCTATCGGCGCCAGTCCGCCAGAAAGCCGCCCTAACGCACTTTCTCCCCGCGCGCCTCGAATGGAGCGCCGAAGGCCTGCCCACCCTCACCGAGTTACCCTGGCAAAGCTCCGGCGATATCGTCACGCTCGCCCGCGCCAATGGTTTTCTGGTCGTCCGCCCCGAGCGCCTGGAAATGGCCGCCGGCGAATGGGCCGAATTCTGGCCCCGCCGCGACGCGATTTGAACTTTCTACGGCGCTTTTGGCGCTGACTCCTGCCCAGGGAAGACGCGCACCTGCCGCCGCTTCGTCAAAAATGCAATGCCCCATTGCACCACGACAAAGAAACGGTTCGCGAAGCCAATCAAAAAATAGACATGCACCACGGCCCACACGATCCATGCCAAAAATCCCGTGAAGCGCACGAACCGAAGATCGGCCAGCGCATATTTGCGCCCCACAATTGCCAGGTCGCCCTTATCCCAATACCAGAACGCCGCCGGGTCCGGCTTTCCCTCCGCGCGCCGCCGGATTAACTGCGCCACGTATTTTCCTTCTTGAATGGCGGGCTGCGCCACACCCGGCATGACCATCGCGCCATTCGATTTGATTCCCAGCAGATTGCGCGCCGGCGCAGTCACATGGGCCGTGTCACCAATCGTGAAAATCTCCGGATGCCCCGGCACAGACATGTCCGCGTTCACAATCGCTTTGCCCGACTTATCCATCGCCGCGCCCAGCCATCGTCCCGCCGGCGACGCCAGCACGCCCGCGCCCCACAGCACGGTCCCCGCCGCAACGCTCTTCCCGTCGACGACGATCCCATCCGCATCCACGCTCGTCACCCGCGCATTCGTAAACACCTTCACGCCCAGGCTCTCCAGATGCCGTTGCGCCTTGGCGGAAAGAACTTCGGGAAACGTCGGCAGGATGCGCGGCGCCGCGTCGTACAGCAGAATCTGCGCCGACCGCGGATCGATGTGCCGGAAATCGTGCGCCAGCGCCATGCGAGACACTTCCGCCAGCGTGCTCGCCATCTCCACGCCCACCGTCCCGGCGCCCACCAGCACGAACGTCAGCAGTTTCCGAATTCCCGCCGCGTCCGTGTGATCGAGCGCGGCCATCTCCTCGGCGCGCTCGAACGCCGTCAGCACCTTCCCGCGAATCAGGTCGGCGTCGTCCAGCGACTCGAGGCCGGGCGCTACGTGCCGCCATTCGTCGTGTCCGAAGTAGTTGTATTGAATGCCGGTGGCAAGAATTAGGTAATCGTAAGGAATCTCGTGCTGCCTCAGGCGAACCAGCCGCTTTTCGGCGTCGATTCCGCTCACTTCATCCTGCAGCACTTCTACGTTGCGCTGCTTGCGCAGGATTGACCGCAACGGCCCCGCGATCTGATCGGCCGAGAGCAGCCCGGTAGCAACCTGATACAGCATGGGACGAAACAAGTGATAGTTTCGCTTGTCGATCAGCGTCACGCTCACCGGAGCGCCGGCCAGCCCGCGCGCCGCAAACAGCCCGCCGAATCCCCCGCCCACAATCACCACGCGAGGGGCAGAGCGAGTTTCGGAGCGAGGTGCAGCTCGAGGCGTGGAGCGAGGTTCAGAGCGATGTGCGGAACGATGTGCGGACGCGTCCACGCCAACCTCCCAAGCCGCGATTGTAGCAACGCAACTGAAATACCCACAACCGACGGCGAATGGGCCGAATTCTGGCCCCGATGCGATGTGATTTGGCTTGGACGTAAGGAGCGGCCACTAGACGAGTTTGGGAGAGGAGGAGTGCGAATGTCTGAGTCGAGCTTGTCCTACTTTTCGGTCTCGGAGAAAGTCGCCGGGCGGCGGACATATTACAATACATGCTCTTTATCTACACATAATTGCAGTAAAAACTGATACCGATATGGGCAACCTGTTTGTTTTATAGACATTAAATAGGGCCATAAACGTGCGAAGAGAAGCGCAGAATCGGCGGCGCTTGCGCCCGCTCAGCGGGCGCTATCGAGGGGGGCATTGCACATGCGGAGGGTATTCTGGACGATATTTGTAGTCGTGCTATTCACGGCCCTCGGTGCGCCCATGGCGCTGAGGGCTGACGACATTCAATATACCGTTGCTCAATCTCTGCCCGATGGCGGCATTACCGGCACCATAACGACCGATGGAACACTCGGGTCCCTGGCTCCCGGAGATATTGTCGACTGGGACCTGACAATTACGTCTTTTTCAAGCTCCGAGGTTCTTACGCCATCGAATTCTACGGTCGTTACCGGTACCGTGGACGGCCTTAGTGCGACGACCACGGAGCTAACCAGCGATTTCACGGACGCATCTGACGGAGCCGACTTCCTTCAGTTCATCGCGACATCGCCCGGCCTCGGGTATGCCTCCTGGGTGGATGGGTACGTGCCGGACACCTATGGATATATTGCGGCGAATGCCACGTCCGACAATCCTCCTGACGAAACATTGGAGTACGTATATTCCCCACAGGTAATCGCCGCAGATGGAACTCCCGTCCCTACGCCTGAGCCCGGCACAAGCAGCCTCATGCTGGTTGGGATGGGACTGTTAGGGTTGGTGATGGTAAGACGAAAGCATATGGGCACCGTACATCAACAAGCCACCTGAACACGTCGGCCTCGATCAGATTCTGAGCACTATACTGTCTAGCCGTATATGTTCTCAAATCTGGATTGGAAGGAGTTTCAAACTTGCGAAAGTCACTGTGGATGATCCCCTCAGTACTGCTATTCGCGGCCGTCGTCGCGCCCGCGGGTTTGAGGGCTGACGACATTCAATACACGCTTGTTAATTTTTCGCTGCCGCTTGGCAGCGTTGGCAGCGTTTCTGGCACCATAACGACCGACGGAACACTCGGATCTATCAATGCCGCAAACATTGTCAACTGGAACATAATAGATACGTCCTCTTCAACTTCTCTGGATCTCACTCCATCGAATTCTACGGTCGTCACCGTAGCCCCAGACGGTCTCACTGCGACATCGACGACGCTGACTATGGATTTCCCGGCCGCGGTCGCTGGGGGCCTGGGATTCACGCTGAACCTCGCCGACTCAGGGGAGGTCATCTTCAGCGCTGGGGGAGGGGGTCTTGGCTTATATGGATATATCGTGGCCAATGCCACCGACGACAGTTCTAGTGACGAAGCTTATGAGTACTTTTCTACTTCCCAGGTGATCGCCGCAGATGGGACTGCCGTCTCTACCCCTGAGCCCGGCACAAGCAGCCTCATGCTGGTTGGGATGGGACTGTTAGGGTTGGTGATGGTAAGACGAAAGCACATGGGCACCGTTAACGCGGCGTGGAGAAACTTGAAAATGCGAAAGACTTCATGGATCATTCCGGCCCTGTTATTGAGCATGTCCGCCGTGACGCCCGCGGCCCACGCGGATACTGTCACCAAGTGGACGTTGTCTGGGGTCACGTTTAGTGATGGCTACAGTGCGGCCGGCTCGTTTGATTATGACGCAACTACTGGAACGGCGACCAACGTGGACATCACTATAAACGACCCGAATAATTTAATCTTCGACGCAGCGGATATAATATCCGCCGGAGATGATGCGAGTGGAAACTTTTATATTGACGCGACGACAGGCGATTTGTCGTTGGATATTTCTGGATGTGTGTGCTCGGTGCCGCCCCCAGCCAGCCTCGTTATACTCGCAAGCGGAACGTTCTTCAATGACGCAGGGGCTGGTGGGTATGGGGGAGGGGTGAACCCAGACGTCGCGGCCGGTGACATAGCATCCACTGTGCTACCGTCGGTGACCGCCCCGGAGCCGGGATCATTCTCGCTCACACTGATCGGTTTGGGGTTGCTGGGGCTAGTGTTTGTGACCCAATGGCGGGTCGCTGCGGGCCATTCGCAAGCCGTTTGAGCGCATCGCTCGCGATCACGCCTCGCACGGCGCGGAGCGCCCAGCCGCTTCCAGCGCCGAACTTTGTACGCAATGCGCCGCATGATGTCCCCCCGTGCCGTATTTGCATTTTCCCCAACGAATTCCACTTGCAGGTACACTCGGATTATCGGAAACCGGCCCACCGCCCACGCGTCGATCCGATTGACAGACCAGTACCGGCCGTTCTATACTATCCTGTGAGCCCCGAAATACACTTGCGTGCGGTTCGCTCGTCGAGCGAGAGCGTGCCCGCGAAACTCTCGATTTTCACCTCGCCAATTTTGACCGCGAATGCCGGCGAAGCACGCGGCTCGTTGCGCTCGAAACTACCCGCTCAAATCCAGCCATTTTTGCATTTCTCGCGCCGTAACTCGCCTGGAATCAACACTTCCAAGATTTTCTCAACCTTCTGCAACCCCCTCATTCAAAAGGATTTTAAGCCTCCTATAATCAACACTTCTGAAACAAAGGACTTAAACTCCTTTATAATCAACACTTCCAAAACAAAGGACTTAAAGTCCTTTATAATCAACACTTCCAAAAAACAGGGGAGGGGGGAGGGGGGTACCTCCGAAGTTAACAAAATTACCCACCCCGCGTTCTCCCCGCGCCGCCTGATTTGCACCTCCCGCGCTCACCATGATTCAGCCCCGGCGGGGCGGCACAAACTCGCGTTTTTTGCGTCCCGACCCGGTCGGGAAGCCCAGGGCGCCTGCCCGCCGTGTTCTTGGCGGCGGAGCCCTGGGTACGCAACCCCCACAACTATTTATTCAGATGTTTTTCCCGAGCCCCGGAGGGGCGACACAGGGTTTAGCCTGGGGACAATCAATGGCTAAGCTGACGCACTACAAAAAGACCGGCGCCGTCGCGATGGTTGATGTCACCGCGAAGAGCGTCACCGAGCGCACCGCCATCGCGCGTGGCTTCGTGCGCGTCTCGCGCGCCGCGCTGTGCGCCATCCGCAAGATGGAAACGCCCAAGGGCGATCCTCTGGAAGTCGCGCGCATCGCCGGCATCGCCGCGGCCAAGCGCACCGCCGAATGGATACCTCTTTGCCATCCAATCCCGCTGACGCACATTGATGTGACTGCGCGGCTATGCAAGAATGGCGTCGAAATCACGTCGCGGGTGACGGCATCGGCGCGCACAGGAGTCGAGATGGAAGCGCTGGTGGCGGTCGGGGCCGCGGCGCTCACTGTCTATGACATGCTCAAGGCGCTCGACCGCGGCATGACCATTACGGACATCGAGCTCGTTGAAAAGCGGGGCGGCGCGCGGGGGGCTTATGTGCGTCCGGCCAAGCGCGCTGGCCGAGCCGGATAAGCAGGTCAAGCGCGGCACTGCGGCCGATACTCTCTCTCTGCAGGTGAGCGACCTTTATGCGGCCTGAGGCGTCGCGCGCCACGGGTCGCGGCTTTGGTGCATTTCTCTTTAGGAGGCCGGGGCTTCAGCCCCGGCGTAAGGGGCCGGTTATCACCGGGGCTTTAGCCCCGAAGAGCGTTCCCGGCGATGATGATGACTCAGTCGGCAAAAGATTTCCGCGTTCTGGTGGTGGACGACAATCCGTTGGTCCGCGAGATGATGCGGCGCTCGATGGCCGCGCACTATGACGTGGCGACGGCTGCCGACGGCGCCGACGCGCTGCTGATCGCCGTGGACCGGCCGCCGGACTTGATCGTGTGCGATTACAAGATGGCGGGGCTCGACGGACGGCAACTGTACGAAAAACTGCGCGGCCGCGAAGCGACGCGAAACGTGCCGTTCATTTTCGTCGCCAACCGCGCGGACATTGAAGAGAAGTTGCGGCCCGTAGTCGCCGGCGGCGAGGATTTCGTCACCAAGCCGTTTTTCATGGCTGAGCTTGATCGCGCCGCGAAGCGCTTTGTCGATCGGCTGCATCTCGAACGCCTGCAAAAAATCGCCGCGCGCCCCGGCGTGATTCAGGGCCGGCTTGAGGAAATGGGCGTAACCGAATTGATGCAGTCGCTGGAGATGGGCCAGAAGTCGTGCCGCTTGGCGCTGCGGCGCGGCGGCGAATCGGCCGAGCTGTATTTCGACGCGGGGCAGTGCCGCCACGCCACGCTGGGAACGATTGATGGCGACGAAGTGGTGAATCAGGTGGTGCATTGGATCGACGGCGAGTTTGAAATCGATTTTGGCAAGACCACGGATCGCGTGACGACTACGCGCTCGACGACGGGCCTGCTGATGGAAGCCATGCGTTTGATGGACGAAGCCAGCACCGTGGCCGGCGGCGATCCGAATAGCAACGGCGGCGATTAGCTTGGCGGCCGCGATGCGCGTGGCTGTGTTGACGATCAGCGATTCGGTGTCGCGTGGAGAACGCGAGGATCGCACGGGGCCGGCGGTGGCCGAGCGGTGCAAGGCGCTGGGATGGGAAGTTGCGCTGGCGGAGGCGCTGCCAGACGAGCGCGCCACGATCGCTTCGCGGCTTTCGTCGCTGAGCGATTCCGACGCGGCGGACATTGTGCTGACGGCCGGCGGAACCGGCATCGGTCCGCGCGACGCCACGCCGGAGGCCACGCTGGCGGCGTGCGAGAAGCCGCTGCCCGGCGTGGGAGAATTGATGCGCGCGCGCGGGCGCGAAACGAATTTGCGCGCGGCGTTGTCTCGCGGCGTCGCGGCGGTCCGGGCCAAGTGCCTGGTGGTGAATTTACCGGGCAGTCCGCGGGGCGCGGTGGAATCGTTGGACGCGGTGGCGGAATTGCTTCCGCACGCTGTCGAAGTGCTGCGCGGAGCGAAGCACGATTAGACGCCGCGCCGGAAGCGGTTTTTAGGAGGGCCCGGCTCTCGCCACGCCGGAAACGGCTTTTAGGAGGGCACGACTTTAGTCGTGCCGAAAAGCCTTGGCCCATCAGGGGCTTTAGCCCCTGATGCTGGCAGTATAAGGGCTCATTCCGCGGGAAGAAGAAGTGAGGATGATTGTGAGCCGGAAGACGAAAGTCAAAACGAGGGTGAAGGCCAAAACGAAATCGAAGGCGAGCGCCGTGGCGGCCGTCAGAACCGGCGGTGACGCGAACGGCCATCTTTCCAATAAGCGCGTGGCGGTGCTGGGCGCGGGGAAGATCGGCGGAATTCTGCTGCGCGCGTTTTTGAAAAAGAAGCTGGTGCTGCCGAAGAACGCGCGCGCCACGGTGAAACATCCAGAGCGTGCGGCGGAACTCTCCAAAAGCCTGGGCGTGCATGTGACGACGGACAATCGCGCGGCCGTGCGCGGCGCGGACATCGTGCTGATCGCCGTGAAGCCGCTGATCGTGGCGGAAGTGGCGCAGGCCATTCGCGCAGAAATTGGGCCGAAGACGCTGGTGATTTCGGTTGCCGCGTCGGTTCCGACCTCGCACCTCGAACAAAAATTGCCGAACGACGTGCCCGTGATTCGCGCGATGCCCAATACTCCCTGCGCGATCGGCGAGGGCATGACGGGTCTTGCCAGAGGCCGGCACGCTACGGCGGCGCATCTGGAAATGGCGCGCACGCTGTTTGAATCCGCCGGGCGCGTGGCCGTGGTGGACGAAAAGCTGATGGACGCGGTGACGGGGCTTTCGGCCAGCGGAACGGCGTTCATTTACGTGATCCTGGAATCGCTGGCGGAAGCGGGCGTGAAGACGGGATTGTCGCGCGAAATCGCCACGCTGCTTGCGGCGCAGACCATGGCCGGCGCGGCGCAGATGGTGCTGCAAACCGGCGATCACCCCGCGCTGCTGAAAGACGGCGTCACCACGCCGGCCGGCTGCACGATCGATGGCCTGCTTGAGCTTGAGGACGGCAAAGTGCGCGTGACGCTGATCAAGGCCGTGGTGAAAGCCACCGAGCGCGCGCACGAACTGATGTTCGACAAGTAGAAGGTTTTTCGCGCATCCGCGCGGCGCTTGAAGTGCCGCGCGAATGTGCTAGGATGGCGCGCAGACAGAGCAAACGAAAATGCCGGCGCAATACATTCCGATATTTATTTTCGCGCTGCTTGCGGCGGCGTTCCCCGCGGTCACGCTCGTGCTCTTCAAGTTCATTCGCCCCGATTCGGTAACCACAGGCGTGAAAGTGAAACCGTACGAATGCGGCGTGCCGGCGGAATCGGATTCGCGCGGCCGCTACTCCGTGCGGTTTTATATCGTGGCGATTCTGTTCGTGATCTTCGACGTGGAGACGATCTTCCTGTTTCCCTGGGCGGTTCTTTATTCCACGCACGTTCCCGGTTTCCGCCTGAGCCCGCTCTATGCGCTCGGCAGCATGTTCGTCTTCCTGGGAATCTTGATCGTGGGCTACGTCTGGTTGTACCGCAAGGGCGCGCTGGAGTGGGTGTAGCGCGCGTGCCCCGCTAGGCGGTTGGCGACGCGACGCGTTTCGGTTCGGCCCACGGTTTGTTCAGGTGACCGCCGCTGCGGGTTCGGCAATAGTGGTTGTAGGCGCCGACCGCGATCTTGATCCAGATCTTTGTGACCCAGCTCAGTTGCCGCTTGCGCACTCCGTCGGCCGCCATACCCTGCCCGCCGTAAATTCTCTTGAAAACGACGCAAAATAAAACGTAAGTGAACTTGCCGACGAAGGGCCAATTCTTCTTGCTGCCCGTGCGCGCGCGCCGCAGCACTTCCTTCATGGAATAGAATTTGTCCCAGCACTTCTTGTGTTCGGCGAAAAGCTCGTCGCGCGGAATGATTCCGTGGGTGATCAGATCGGCTTCGTTCTTGGGCTTCAGCCAGAAGCGATCGCCGGTGATTTGCGTCGTGTGTTTGGGTGTGAACGCGAAGTCGATCTTCTGGCGATTCGTCGCGTCGCGGACCATCTCGTAGAAATCCTTGGTGCCGGGATACGGATGGTACATGGCGAATTGCGCGATCGTCGATCCTGAATCGCAGGCGAATTGGCGCATGGTGCGGATGGTCTGCACGGTATCGGATTCAAGGCCGCAGATCACGGAGCTCAACACCATGATTCCGGCGCCTTCGATTTTCTGAATCGTTTCGACCATGCGCTGACCCGTGGGATTCCACGTCTTGTTGGCGCTTTTCAGGCCGTCTTCGGCAAACGATTCGATGCCGATCAGCGCGCCGCGCAGGCGCATTTTGTCGTGCATGGCGGTGAGATATTCGGGATCGCTGACGACTTCGGTGGTCATTTGGGTGAAGGCGTAAATGTCTTTCGGGACGTTGCGATCGTATTCGTCGAAGAAGCGCAGGCGTTCGGCGCGAATCTCCTCGAACTGTTTGCGTTTTTCGGGGCTAGGCTCGCGGGCGATGCGGCCGAGCGTGGAGGGATTGAAATTGTCGTCGGCGAAGATCAGCCAGCGCACGCCCATGGCGTAAAGCTCGTTCACTTCGTCGATGATCTTGCTGGCGAGGCGCTGGCGGGCCTGGCGTCCATCGGTGACCCATACGGAGCAGAAGCTGCAATTTTCGGGGCAGCCGGCGACGGTTTGAACCGTCGGGAACATATAGAGGCGCGGATCGAGCAGATCCCATCGCGCTTTCAGGAGCGCTTCGCCGGGGACGCGTCCGCCGAGATATTTTTTTTGCAGATTGCCGGCGAGGAAATCTTCCACGACTTTGGCCCAAATCACGTCGCCGTTGCCGGTGACCACGGCGTCGGCGCCCATCTCGAGAGGCTCGTCGGGGAAAATCGTGGGATGGATGCCGCCCATCACGACGGTGGCGCCCTTGGATTTCGCTTGCCGGAGGATGTCGTAACCGGCGCGGCAATTGCCGGTGCTGATGCCGATGCCGACGAGGTCGTCGGGCCGCAGCATTTCGGGATTGAAGGGAATTACGGCTTCATCGATAAGGATGGGATCGCCGACGAGATCGACCGGAGTCGCCTGACCAAGTACGAAGAGCCATCTGGGGGTGATCACGGAATAACCCATCGTGGTCAAAGATGGGTTCACGAGGACGACTCTGGGCATAAGTCTCCTAAAACGCGATTTCACACCGTGCTATGGCACCATCCGGCGCGCAAATCTTACACCAAAACGCGCGCCGGATGGGAACTCTTCGCGCGACTGTGGGATGGCGCGTTGTGGTAAGTTTCATCCCGGCTTTGGCGCCCCCCGGGCGCAAATTGGATACGACGAGGACTCTGTCGTCCTGGAGAGGCATCCCATGCGGGACCACGCACACGATTTGAGCCGAAGAATATTCCTGAAATCGGGGCTTACCGCGGCTGCGATTGCCGCGACGACATGCAGATTTCCGCTGGCCGGGATGGCCGACGATCAAGCGGATCCAGCTATCTCGCTCTTCGACGGTAAGACGCTCGACGGATGGATTCAACTTCAGAACAGCGAATGGTCGGTCGGTAGCGGCGATGTTATCGCTACTGACTTGCTGGCGAAGAAACTTACGGAGAAGTCGGACGCCGTGTCCGCATTTCTGAGCGATCAGCTGGATGACGCAACGAAGGCCGCATTGGCCGCGTACCTTGCGCCGAGCACCGACACCGCGACGATTGTCGCCTGCGTGGCCAATGCGCCCTGTCCGCCCAGTCCAAAAGCCAGGGCAGCGGCGTCGGCGCTGGCGAAAGCTCTCACGAAAATCATTGCCGGTCCGTCGATCTATGACGCCACGCGGTTTCTCGGTGTCACTCTGCGGCCAGAGACCCTAGCGCTGCTCAATCGGAACCCGCAGGGGCGCGAATTGGCGCTGCTGAATCGGATGCTGCTGGAAGACGCCTATCCCGCGGAATTGACGAACAGTGTTCCGACGGGATGGATCGTGAAGGACGGCGCGATGGCCAGCACGGGCGCGGGGCGCGGAGTGATTTGCACGGCGAACGACTACAGCCACTTTCGGCTGATCTTCACGATGAGGCATGTTTCGGGCAATCCGGACCATGCGGCATGCGTGCTGTTTTTTTGCACGCGCCCTGCGCCGACGGAGATTCCGCTCGACGCGCTGGCCGGCGTTCAGTTTCAAGTGCCTACGGGCGGGCACTGGGATTACCGGCCGGGGAAGAACAACGATGGCGGGGCGGAGTTTACGGCGGTGGCGAAATCCGCGGTCGATCCGCACGATTGGAGCCGAGTCGAGATTTTGGCGGATGCTTCCCTCGGAACGGCTCGCATGGCTGTCTCCCAGCCTCCGGGCAGCACGGCCACGGAGATCCTGGATTTTAAAGATCCGACCGCCGGCCGAGCCGGTCCGATTGCGCTGCAGATTCACAACGGCGGATTGTTTGACGAATACAAGGACATCACGATCGAAGTGAATCCGAAGGTCGACGATCTGATAACGACCGGGTGAGCGGGCGTCGCGCGGCGCTGGAATCTTGGGAATCGGTTGCGCTGCTATTGGCCGTGTGTTAGAAACTACGCTTTGAGTTTGATGGGCTGTGCGGGTTGCGTGCGGCCCGGCTGAGCCCCGACTCCATGCCCAACGACGCAGAGGAAAAGCAGCCGCCCGCCGCTCCGCCCGCGGAGAAACCTGCCGCACAATCTGACGTTTCCGGCGCTTCTTCCGGCGCCGCGCCCCCGTCTGGCGCACCAGCGCCTCCGGCGGCAGCGACGCCGCCTAAACCGGCGGCTCCGGCTGCAGCGGCGGCGCCACCGCGGCCTGCGGCGCCCGCGGGGCCGAAGCCGGTTCCGCTCGATAACGAACTGACCAAGCGTTACAGGACGAGGTTTGGCGACGCGATCGTTGAGGCGACGGCCGACCGCAATCAGGCGATTCTGGTGGTGGCCGCGGCCAAGCTCGAAGAGATCGCGCGCTTCAGCCGCGACAAAGAGAAATTCGATTTCCTGACGGATTTGACGGCGGTGGATTGGCCGCGGCGCGAGAAGCGCTTCGATCTGGTGCTGAATCTGTATTCGTTTGCCAAAAATGAACGGCTACGGCTGAAAGTGCACGTAGGTATGGACGAGCCGGTGGCTTCGGTGGTGGACGTGTGGCCGACGGCGAACTGGTTGGAGAGGGAAGTGTATGACATGTTCGGGATCGTGTTTGAAGGGCATCCCGACTTGCGGCGATTGCTGCTGCCGGAGGAATGGCAGGGCTATCCGCTGCGCAAGGATTACGACATTTTGCAGCAGGACACGGCCTGGGTGCGCGAGAACCTGGGCATCGAGAGCGGACAGTAGGACGACGAGCTAACCTTGGCCGACCCGAACTATCCCAACGCCGGCACCAACGTCGAGACGACGGTTCTCGGCGCCGACGAAATCATTCTGAATATGGGGCCGCAGCACCCGTCGACGCACGGCGTGTTGCGCGTGAAGCTGCGCCTGGACGGCGAAAAGGTGATCGGTTCGGAATGCGTGATCGGATATCTGCACCGCGGCGTGGAGAAAATCGCGGAGCATCGCACCTACCAGCAGTTTGCGCCGTACGTGGACCGGATGGATTACGTCGCGGCGGTATCGAATGGGCTGGGCTATTGCGAGGCTGTGGAGAAGTTGCTGGGCGCCGAGGCGCCGCCGCGGGCGCGCGTGATTCGCACGATCCTGACGGAGCTGCAACGCATCGCGAGCCATTTGTTCTGGCTGGGCACGCATGCGCTGGACATCGGGGCGTTGACGCCGCTGTTTTATTGCTTGCGCGAGCGCGAAGAGATTTTGAAAATTTTCGAGCACTACTGCGGCGCGCGGTTGACCACGCACGCGTTTCGCATCGGCGGATTGCAATACGAATCGTACGACGGGTTTGAGAAGGATGTGACGCGGTTCTGCCAGGAATTCGACAAGCGCGTGGATGAATACGAATCGCTGCTGACGAGCAATCGCATCTGGGTGGGGCGAACGAAGGGCGTGGGCGTGCTTTCGGCCGAAGACGCGATTGCGTACGGCGCGTCGGGGCCGGTGCTGCGCGGCAGCGGCGTGAAGTGGGACATTCGCAAGGCCATGCCGTACGCGGCGTACGATCAGTACGAATTTGAAATTCCGGTCGGCAAGAATGGCGATACGTACGACCGGTACCTTGTGCGCATGGAAGAGATGCGGCAATCGCGCAAGATTTGTTTGCAGGCCGTGGAAGCGATTCCGGCGGGGCCGATTATGGGCAAAGTCGGCAAGGTGCTGAAGCCGCCGCCGGGCGAGGTCTATCACGGAATCGAAGCGCCGAAGGGCGAGCTGGGTTATTACATCGTGAGCGATGGCACGACGCAGCCGTATCGCGTGCGCATCCGGCCGCCGTCGCTGATCAATCTGGAAGCGTTCGACAGAATGGTGCGCGGGCATTTGGTGGCGGACGTGGTGGCAATCATCGGCACGCTGGACATCGTGCTCGGAGAAGTGGACCGCTAGGCCATGACCTCAATCATTCACAAGATCATCGGACTGGCGGAGGGCCCGTTCAAACCATATCTGCTCCCGCTGATTTTTGCGCTGGTGATCGTGGGCGTGCTGCCGCTGATCGCGGGGTACATCGTGCTGATGGAGCGCAAGGTGATGGCGCACATGCAGGTGCGGCTGGGACCGATGCGCGTGGGGCCGCACGGATTGCTGCAGCCGATCGCCGACGCCGTGAAACTGCTGCTGAAGGAAGACATCGTTCCCGAAAGCGCCGACAAGATGATTTTCTGGCTCGCGCCGCTGCTTTCGGTGACGGCGGCGATGCTGGCGATGTCGGCGCTGGCGTTCGGTCCGGGATTTCAGATTGCGGAGTTGAATATCGGGCTGCTGTTTGTGGTGGGCATCGGCGCGATGGGGATTTTCGGGATCGTGCTGGGTGGCTGGGCGTCGAACAGTCATTACTCTCTGCTGGGAGCGATGCGCAGCGCGGCGCAACTGGTGAGCTATGAGACGGCGGCGGGTATGGCGATTGTGGGCGCGCTGCTGATGGCGGGAACGCTTTCGATTCGCGGCATCGTGGAAGAGCAGGCCGCGCACGGCATGTGGACGATTTTCATCGCGCCCGTCGGATTCTTTATCTACGTGATCGCGTCAATCGCGGAAACCAATCGCGCGCCATTCGATATGCCGGAAGCGGAATCGGAGCTGGTGGCCGGCTACATGACGGAGTTCAGCGGGTTTCGCTGGGCGCTCTATTTTCTGGCGGAATATACGAACATGGTGGTGGTCGCGGCGATTGCGACGACGCTTTTCCTGGGCGGATGGCTGAGGCCGTTCGCGGCTACGCGGGCGATGAATTTTCTGGATTGGCTGCCGCCGGTGCTGATGATCGCGATCGCGGGCTACTGCTTGATTCGCGCGCCGAAGGAGCCGGTGGGCGTTCAAAAACTGGTGATGGTGTTGGTTGCGGGGATTTTCGCGGTGCTCGCTCTCGTGCTGGCGGCGCCGCTACTGGCGCCGGCGGGAGGAATGGTGGCGGGGTGGAAGGCGTCGCTGCACGGGGGATTCTGGTTTCTACTGAAAGTGTTTCTGTACATATATCTGTTCATGTGGCTGCGATTTACGTTTCCGCGCTACCGGTTCGATCAGTTGATGCGCCTCGGATGGCAATTTCTGATTCCGGTTTCGATTGTGAACGTGGTGGGGATCGCGACGGGGCTGGCGCTGAACCGGCAATACGGGTGGAGTCTGTGGATATCGATGCCGCTGACGACGGTGGTGACGATCGGCGTGGCGGCGTATCTGGGCGCTACGGGCGAGCGCAAAGAGCCGAGCGAGGCGATCGTAGGGGAATTCTGGGGAACGGGCCGCGATGCTTGATCTGGTGGTTTTTTATTTCTTTGCCGTGCTGGCCATCGTCTCCGCCATTCTGGTGGTGACGCAACGCAACGCGGTGCACAGCGCGATTTTTCTGATTACGGCGCTTTTGGCGACAGCGGGAATCTTTCTGCAATTGCAGGCCGAGTTTCTTTTTATCGTGCAGATCATTTTGTACGTCGGCGGGATCATGGTGCTTTTCATTTTCGTGATCATGCTGGTGAATCTGGACGTGGCGCTGCATCAATTGCGATTCCGGCGGCGGGCGTGGGTGGCCACGCTGGTCGCGATCGTGCTGGGATTGCATCTGGCGCTGGCACTGCGGATCGGCAGCCTGGGATTGCCGGCGGCGTCGAGCGCGGCGCCGGCTTCGGCGCTGCAGCCGAATACGGAACTGGTGGGGCGCGCGCTGTTTTCGAGTTATATGCTGCCGTTTGAAATCGCGTCGGTGCTGCTGCTGGTGGCGATGATCGGCGCGGTGGTGATGTCCAAGCGCAAGGTTTGAAGGCGGAGGGATCGTTGATTCCGATTGGGCACTATTTGTTTCTGAGCCTGGCGATGTTTCTGATCGGCGTGATCGGCGTGGTGACGCGGCGGAACGTGATCATCATTCTGATGTCCGTCGAACTGATTCTGAACGCGGTGAATATCAATTTGATCGCGTTTTCGCGGCTGGCGGGTTCGGTGGAAGGGCAAGTGTTCGCGATTTTTATCATTACCGACGCGGCGGCGGAGGCCGCGGTGGGACTAGGAATTCTGATCGCATTCTTCCGGAATAAAGAGACCGTGCTGGGCGACGAAATGGATCTGCTGAAATGGTAGGTCGCGCGACGTGATGCCGACGGAATATTTTCTGGCGCATTTGTGGCTGATACCGCTGTTTCCACTGGCGGCCTCGGCGGTGATGCTGCTCGCCGGGCGGCGGCTATCGAAATCCGCTGTGAATGTGTTTTGCGTGGGCGGCGTGTTTTTGTCGATGATTTATGCGTTTGGCGCGATCCTGCAATTGCTGGCGCGGCCGGTGTCGGACCGCTTGGTGGAGTATGTGCTGTTCGATTGGCTGCCGGCCGGCGCGATGCACACGACTGCGGGAGTGTTGACGCGATTCGACGCGCCTTGGGGATATTTATTCGATCCGCTGACGGTGGTGATGCTCGGCGTGGTTACCGGCGTGGGATTTCTGATCCACGTGTATTCGATCGGGTACATGGCGCATGAGGGCGGCTATTACCGATTTTTCGGTTACTTGAATTTGTTCATGTTCTCGATGCTGACGCTGGTGCTGGCGAACAATATTCTTGAGATGTTCGTGGGCTGGGAAGGCGTGGGGCTGTGCAGCTATCTGCTGATCGGATTCTATTTCCACAAGAAATCGGCCACGGATGCGGGGAAGAAAGCGTTCATCGTGAACCGCATCGGCGACGCGGGATTTATATTGGGCGTGTTTCTGATGGCGGGGACGCTTGGCACGATCAATTTCTCCGCGCTTCGCCTCTCGATTTTCCTGGGGCACTTTCAGCGCGGCGATGCGGCGCTGACGGCGATTGCGCTGCTGCTTTTTGTGGGCGCGACGGGCAAATCGGCGCAACTGCCGCTGTACGTGTGGCTGCCGGACGCGATGGAAGGGCCGACGCCGGTGAGCGCGTTGATTCACGCGGCGACAATGGTGACGGCCGGCGTGTACATGGTTGTGCGGACGAGCGCGATATTTTCGATGGCGCCGCTGGCGCTGGAAGTGATGGCCGGAGTGGGCGCGGCGACGGCGATTTTCGCGGCCACGATCGGCGTGCTGCAGACCGACATCAAGAAAGTGCTGGCGTATTCGACGATTTCGCAATTGGGGTACATGTTTCTGGCGTGCGGGGTGGGCGCGTTCAGCGCGGGCGTGTTTCATTTGATGACGCACGCGTTTTTCAAGGGGCTGCTGTTTCTCGCGGCCGGCAGCGTGATTCACGCGATGAGCGGCGAGCAGGACATGCTGAAGATGGGCGGCCTGGCGAAGAAAATTCCCACGACCTATCGCACGATGCTGATCGCCACATTGGCGATCGCCGGCATTCCGCCGCTCGCGGGATTTTTCAGCAAGGACGAAATATTGGGCAAGGCGTTCGGCGTGAATCATCTGCTGTGGCTGGTTGGTTGGATTACGGCGGGGATCACGGCGTTTTACATGTTCCGGCTGCTGTTTCTGACGTTTTACGGCGAATCGCGCGTTTCGCCGGAGGCGGAGCATCACATTCACGAATCTCCGGGGACGATGACGGTCCCGCTGGTAATTTTGGCGCTGCTTTCGATCGTGGGCGGCTGGGTGGGAATCGGCGGACGATTCGAGAATTTCCTGGCGCCAGTGACCTCACCGCTCGTAATCCATTTCGCATCGTTTGGTCCGCGCTCGGCGTCGGGCGCGTCGCTGGGGGGCATCGTCGAGGGGCCTGATCGGGTGGGGGATGCGGAGGCGGGCACGGCGGCACCGGAATCTCTGCTGATGATACTGTCCGTGGCCGCGGCGCTGGTGGGAATTGGCCTGGCGTACTACCTATATCTGAAGCGCACGGATTTGCCGGCGAAGATCGCGGCGGGGGCGGGCGGGCTTTATCGGCTTGTGTATGAAAAATATTACGTGGATCAGATTTACGACGCGATGTTTGTGAATCGCATAAAAGATCTGGGACTGGCGCTCGGCGCATTCGATCGCATTTTTATCGATGGGCTGTTCATCAATGGCGCGGGGCGATTGACGCGCGTCACGTCTGTAATTTCCGCGTGGTGGGACAAGTGGTTTGTGGACGGCCTGGTGAATCTTGGCGCGCGCATTTTCTGGCTGGTGAGTTATCCGGTGCGCATGCTGCAGACCGGACGCGTGGGAAGTTACGCGCTGTGGATCGTGTTGGGCATGCTGATTTTTCTGGGGTATTACCTGCACGCCGCGGGAATCACAATGGCGAACCTGTGGCATTAGGAGCGATACGCCGTGATGCAATTCTATGATGCGCATATCCTGAGCGTGGTGCTGTTCACGCCGCTGGTGGGCGCGATTCTGCTGCTGTTCACGCCGCGCGACAGCGAGAACGTCCACCGGGTGATGGGCAACTTTTTCGGCATGCTGGGCTTTTTGATTTCGCTGCCGCTGGTGTGGAAATTCAGCCTGGACGCCGCGGCGCCGCGATTTCAATTCGGCGAAACCGCCGAGTGGATTCCTTCGATCGGCGCGCATTATACGCTGGGCATCGACGGCATCACGCTGCTGCTGGTGATGCTGACGACGCTGCTGGGCGCGATTTCGATTCTTTCGTCGTGGAGCGCGATCAAGCTGCGGCGCAAGGAATACTACATTTTGTTTCTGCTGCTGCAGGTGGGGATGCTGGGCGTTTTCATGTCGCTCGATTTCTTTTTGTTTTACGTTTTCTGGGAAGTGATGCTGGTACCGATGTATTTCCTGATCGGCGTGTGGGGCAGCGACCGGCGGCTGTACGCGGCGATCAAATTTTTCCTGTACACGCTGGCGGGCTCGGTGATCATGCTGCTGGCGATTCTGGCGCTGTATTTCAAATACGCGGCCATCGCGGGGGATTACACGTTCGACGTGCAATCGCTGCTCAGCGTGGTGCCGCAACTTTCGACCGCGACGCAGGTGTGGCTGTTCTGGGGATTTTTCTTCGCGTTCGCGATCAAGGTGCCGATGTTTCCGTTTCACACCTGGCTGCCGGACGCGCACACGGAAGCGCCCACTGCGGGCTCTGTGATTTTGGCCGGCGTGCTGCTGAAGATGGGTACGTACGGATTCATCCGCTTTTCGCTGCCGCTGTTGCCGACGGATCCCGCGGCGCGGCATCACATCATCACAATCATGGTGACGCTTTCGATCATCGGCATCATTTACGGCGCTCTGGTGTGCATGATGCAGAAGGATATGAAGCGGCTGATCGCGTACAGCTCGGTGAGCCACTTGGGATTTTGCACGCTGGGTATTTTCGCGCTGACGCCGAACGGGTTGTCCGGCAGCGTAATCCAGCAGATCAATCATGGAATTTCCACCGGCGGATTGTTTTTGATCGTCGGCATGCTTTACGAGCGGCGGCACACGCGGCTGATTTCCGAATTTGGCGGCTTGGCGACGCCGATGCCCAACTTTTCGGCCGTGTATATGATCATTACGCTCAGTTCGCTGGGCCTGCCGCTGCTCAATGGATTCATCGGCGAGTTCACGATTTTGCGCGGAGTGTTTGAGGTCAGTTTTGCGTGGGCGGCCTGGGCTTCGTTGGGGATTGTGCTCGGCGCGGCGTATTTGTTATGGCTTTATCAGCGCGTGATTTTCGGCAACATCACCAATCCCGCGAACGAGCATCTGGCGGATATGAATCTGCGCGAATACGCGACGATGGTTCCGCTGATCATTCTGGCATTTTGGATCGGCATCTACCCGAAGCCGCTGTTTCGCGTGCTCGACAGGCCGGTGCGCGAATTGGTCCAGACGGTGAATCCGGGTTACTACGGAGCGGCCGCGCAGCCGGCTAGCACGGCAGCACCCATGCTGCCCGCGCTGCCGGCGGCGCCACCCAGCGCGCAGCCGGACACGTCAGGGAGCGGACAGTAGCGCCCATGGGCAACCTCGTTCTAAAACACGATTTCTTCCTGCTTCTGCCCGAGGTGCAGCTCGTGCTCTTCGGCCTCGGGATTCTGCTGACGGATTTCCTCCTCGAGGAGCAGTACAAATATTGGAACGCGGTGATGGCCCTATTGGGCGTGGGCTTCAGCGGTTTTTCCCTGTGGCGGCTGCACGATTTGCCGGCGGAAATCGTCGGCGCGTTTCACGATTCGATTCTGGCCGATCCGTTCTACGTTTTCTTCGGCATGCTGTTTTTGGCGGCGACGGCGCTGGTGATTCTGCTCTCGGTGAAGTACCTGCACCAGATCGGCGAAAATCACGGGGAGTATTACGCGCTGCTGCTGTTCGCCACGGTCGGGATGATGTTCATGACGGCGGGCTTCGACATCGTGATCCAGTTCCTGGGCCTGGAGACGATGGCGCTCAGCTTCTACGTGCTGGTGGGTTTCCTGCGCCGCGACAAACGCTCGAACGAAGCCGCGGTGAAATATTTTCTGCTCGGCGCGTTCAGCTCCGGAATTCTGGCGTATGGATTTTCGATCCTGTACGGCATTTCGGCTACGGCGGACCTGAAGGCTCTATTCGGTCAGGATGTGGATTGGCCGCGCACGAATCTGGCGATTATCGCGGCGGTGATGGATCATCGCGTGTCCGACCGCGGGGTGAGCGACACGCTGGTGATGCTGGCGCTCGTGACCGTCGCCGTGGGACTTTTCTTCAAGGTGGCCGCAGTGCCGTTTCATCAATGGGCGCCGGACGTGTATGAGGGCGCGCCGACGACGATCACGGCGTACGTCAGCGTGGCGTCGAAGACGGCGAGCTTCGCGTTGCTGCTGCGATTGTTTCTTACCGTTTTTTGGCCGTCGCGCGTGACGTGGGAAATGATTCTGGCCGGCGTGGCGATCGCCACGCTCACGCTGGGGAATTTCGCGGCGCTGACGCAGACCAACGTGAAGCGCCTGCTGGCGTATTCTTCGATTTCGCACGTGGGATATATTTTGCTGGGCCTGGTGGCCGGGAATGAGACGGGCCTGGTGGGAATCGCGTACTACCTGATGGTTTACGTGTTCATGACCGCCGGCGCATTCGGCGTGTTGATCGTGCTGCAAAAGAAAGGCCTGGCGGGCGACGAGCTGGACGATCTGAACGGCCTATACAAGCGCAGTCCGATGGCCGCGCTGCTGCTGCTGATTTTCATGTTGTCGCTCGCGGGCATTCCGCCGCTGGCCGGATTTGTAGGGAAATATTTTATTTTCCTCGCGTTGATTCAATCGCAGCATTACGTGCTGGCGGTTTTTGCCGCGCTGTATATCGTGCCCGCGCTCTACTACTATTTCCGCGTTGTGGTCCACGCCTGGTTGAAGGATGGCCCAGCGGAGCAGAGCCGCACGCCAATATCGATGGCGCAGACCGTGGCGCTGACGGTGATGTGTTTCGTCACGCTAGCCGCGGGAATTTTCCCCGAGCCGTTCGTAAGAGTGGCCAGCTATTCGCTCTTCCTCCCGTTTGGCCCGCTTGGCCACTGATCCACGTCCGTCGCCCGGAGGTCCGCCGCCGGGCGGCGGCGCGCTCCGCCAACTTGCAAATGCGCTGGATCTCCCGTTTGTGCTGGTGGGTTCGGTGATGATCGGCGCGGGGCTGGGATATTTTCTCGATCGCCGAATTCACACCTCGCCGATGTTCACGCTTCTGTTTGGTGGCTTGGGATTCGCTGGCGGAATTTATGAAGTGATTCGCCGTCTGACGGGGAAGCGGGGAAGCAGTGGCCAGTGAAGCGTTTGGCAGCGCGGCGCTGCGCCGGATCGAATGGCTGACGCTGGCGCTCGGCGCGGCGGGCAGCGTGGCCGCGGGCTGGCGCTGGGGATGGCGCGGCGCGCTGGGCTTGGCTACCGGCGCGATACTTTCGTGGATCAATTTCCGATGGCTGAAAGGCAGCGTGCTGGCGTTCGGCCGAGCAGCGACGGTTTCGGCCGCGCCCGGTGACAAAGTGCAAACCGCGCGCGTACCGAAGTCGGCGTACTTCAAATTCTTCGGGCGCTTCGCTTTGCTGCTCATCGCTGTGTATGTTATTCTCACCGGTCGAGTGTTGCCCGCCGTCACCGTCTTGGCGGGACTTTTCGCATCGGCTGCCGCGGTCGTCGTAAGTTTGCTATGGGAACTGCTGGCGAGCGGCACAGAGTCCGGCTAAGAGAAGATGGAAGAACAAATCCTCGGTTTCACAAAGCTTGTGAATTGGCTGCTGGGCAAGCCCGCGCTGGCGCTGCTGGCGGCTCTGCACATCACACCTTCCGATCCGGCATACCCGATTCCGAATCACGTCGCGATGGAGTTGCTGGTTTTCCTTTTCTCGATCGTGTTTTTCCTGTGGCTGCGCGCGCGGCTTTCTGTGGACAATCCCGGCGCCACGCAGCAGTGCATGGAAGCGCTGCTGCACAATTCGATGAACCTGGGCGTCAGCGATTTGATTGACAGCAACATCGGGCACGGCGGCGAGCGCTACCTGCCAATGATCGGCTCGATCGGGCTCTTCGTGCTGATCTCGAACCTGATCAGCCTGGTGCCGGGGCTGGCGTCTCCGACGGCGGAAGTTTCCGTGCCGCTGGGCTGCGCGATCGTGGTGTTCGTTTATTACCACTGGTCCGGCCTGCGCAAGCATGGACCGATTCATTACGGCGCGCATTTCATGGGGCCGAATGTTTATCTTTCGCCGCTGATGGTGGTGGTGGAGTCGGTGAGCCACCTGGCGCGGCTGCTTTCGCTCACCGTGCGTTTGTGGGTGAACATGATGGTGAGCGAAATGCTCTACACGATTTTCCTGGGACTGACGCTGGCGCTCTTCTTATTCGCGGGGCACGCGAACGCCGCCGGTTACCTGCTGGCGCCGGTGCCACTGATCGCGCCGGCGATGTTTATCGTGCTGCATATTTTCGTGGCGTTCGTTCAGGCTTTCGTATTCACGATTTTGCCGGTAATTTATCTGAGCGGCGCCGTTTCGGAAGGGCACTAATACTGAAGAATTTATTCCGGCATCATACGCCGCGCCGCGCGATCCCGGCTGCATGAGGATGTCGGGAGCCACCTCCGGCCGGCCATTCTTGAGTGAAGAAGGAGAATCACCTTGCTGAAAAAACACGGAAAGACTTACGCCACATTTTTGCTTGTGGTGATCGCGGCGATGCTGCTGGCGCCTTCGGCGTTTGCGCAGACCGAAGGCGGCGCAATGGGCGCGCCAACGAACTGGGTCGCCATCACTTCTGGCTTCGCGATGGCCATCGCATCGGCGGCTTGCGGATTCGCGCAGGCCAAGGCCTCGGCCGCGGCTTCGGAAGGAATGGCGCGCAATCCAGGCGCCGCCGGCGTGATCCAGAACATGCTGATTCTGGCGCTGGTGCTGATCGAATCGATGGCGCTCTACACGTTCGCCATCATCTTCATTAAAGTTAAGTAGCGACGCAAAGTTCCCGCAAGTTCAATCGGCCCGAAACTCCGCGCGGAGATTCGGGCCGAAGTATTTTCGCGGACGATATGTTGAGTGTGCCGGTTAGCGCAGCGAGGTGGCGGCGCGCGCGGCCCAGGCGGCCAGGTGAGCGGGCATCAGTCCAAAGAAAACCGTGCCTGTGGCGGCGATGAGTAACGCGACGAAGGCCCCGGCAGGAATGGCGAAGCGCGGCGCTTCGTTCTGCGGTTCGCGCATATACATCACCACGATGACGCGCAGATAATAATACGCGCCGATGATGCTATTCACCGCGATCGCCAGCGCCAGCCAAATCAGGTGCGATGAGAGCGCCGCGCCAAACACGTAGAATTTCGCGACGAAGCCCGCCGTGATCGGCAAGCCAAGCAGCGAAAAAAGAAACAACGAAAGGCACGCCGCCGCCACAGGTTGCCGCGTGCCCAGGCCGGCGAAATCCGAAAGCTCCTGCCGCTGTTCGCCGGGCCCGGCGACCTGCGCGATCATCAGGAACGCGCCCAACTTCATCAGCGCGTATGCCGCCAGGTAAAAAAGCGCCGCGGCGATGCCTTTGGTCCAGGCGTCCGGATCGGCGGACGCAGCGGCAGCGGCCGTCAATGCCGCAAGGATGTAGCCGGCGTGCGCGATCGAGCTGTACGCGAGCAAACGCTTGATATTCGATTGCGCCAGCGCCGCAAGATTCCCGCCGAACATCGAAAGCACAGCGACGGACCACAACGCCCACAGCCACACTCCGGACGCGGCATTGACGTTTGAGAGTACGCGCAGCAGCACGGCGAAGGCCGCGGCCTTGGGGCCGGTGGAGAGCAGCGCCGTCACCGGAGCGGGCGCGCCCTGATACACGTCCGGCGTCCAAATCTGAAACGGAGCGGCCGAAACCTTGAAGCCCAATCCCACGAAAATCAGGCCCAGGCCCAGCGGCAAAAGCGCGGGCACGGGGCCGCCCTGCGACGCCGAGATCATATCGAGGCGCGTGGTACCAGACGCGCCGTAAACCAGCGCGATGCCGTACAAGAAAAATGCCGTGGCGAACGAACCGAGCAGGAAATATTTCATCGCGGCTTCATCCGACAGCGGCGAATCGCGGCGATAGCCGACGAGCACGTAACTGGCGATCGAGCTGACTTCAAGGCCGATGAAAATCGTCACGAGTTCCGTGGCGCCAGCCATCACGCACATGCCGATCGCCGCGAACAGGACCAGCGCGCAGAATTCGCCGGGCGCCATGTCGTCGCGCTTCAGGTATCCGGCCGAGCCGAGCAGCACGAGCAAGGCAGCGGTCAGAATGATCCAGTCCAGCAGCGTGCTGAAAGGATTTGCCGAGATCAGGCCGGAAAACGCTGGGCCGGGATCGTGCGCCACGAACATTGTTGAGACGAGCGCCGCGACGACGCCGACGACGGAAATTCCCGTGAGCCAGCCGGCGCCGCTGGGTTGGCTCGCGCCAGCCGGCCGCTCGAAAAACGGCGAGGCCAGCATGACGAGCGCTCCGAAGATCGTGAGTATGATCTCGGGCGCGAGGCGCGCCATTTCTGCGTGCGAGGGAAACATGTCTAGTCGGCCGCTCCGTGCGCGGGAATTGTCGGCGCCGCTGGCAACGGGCGCGCCGCCTGGCGCGCATTGGCGTCATACGATGGCGAGGGGCGCTCCATCGTTTCGAGCAGATACGTTACGGACGGCTCGATGCGCCGCGTGAATCCGGCGGAGCCGATACCCATCCAGAGAATCATGATGGCCATCACGGCCAGCAGCCCGCGCTCACGCAGCGATGCGTCCGTGAGCGAACGATTGCGCTCCTGCGTGACCGGACCGAAAAACACGCGCTGATACGACCACAGCAGATACACGGCGGAAAGAATCACTCCGAGCGCCGCCCACGAGGCCCACGACGTGTGCCGCACGAACGTGCCGATCAGAATCAGAAATTCGCCCACGAATCCATTCAGCATCGGCAGGCCGGCCGACGCGAAGCAAATGAAAAGATAAAACGCCGCAAGCACGGGCATCGGCGTCGCCAGGCCGCCATATTCGCGAATCGCGAATGTATGCCGGCGGTCGTAAAGCATGCCGACGGCGAGGAACAGCGCGCCGGTGGTGACGCCGTGGCTCAGCATCTGAAACACCGCGCCATTTTCCGAAATCGGATGCAGCGCGAAAATTCCCAATACGATGAAGCCCATGTGGCTGACCGACGAATACGCGACCAGTCGCTTCAAATCGGTTTGCACCATGGCGACCAGCGCGCCGTAAATGATGCCGATGATCGCAAGCGTGGCGATCTCCGGCGCGAACCGGCGGCTGGCGTCGGGGAAAAGCGGCAGGCAGAAGCGCAGCATGCCGTACGCGCCCATCTTCAGCAGCACGCCGGCCAGCAGAATCGAGCCGGCGGTGGGCGCCTCGGTGTGCGCGTCGGGCAGCCAGGTGTGCACGGGGAACATCGGCACCTTGATCGCGAACGCCAGGAAAAACGCGCCGAAGAGCAGCATCTCCGTGCGCGGCGAGAGCAGGAGCTGGCCCGTCATCAGGCGCTCTTGAATCGCCACGACGTCAAACGTGTGCGCGAGCTGCGATAGCCAGATGATGGCCACGAGCATCAGGATCGAACCGAACATCGTGTACAAAATAAATTTGACCGCCGCGTAGATGCGCCGATCGTGCCCCCACACGCCGATCAGGAAATACATCGGGATGAGCATCGCTTCCCAGAAAAGAAAGAAGAGGAAAAGATCGAGCGAGAGGAATACGCCGACCATTCCGGTTTCCAGCACCAGCAGCGCGATGAAGAATGCCTTCACGCGCTCGTGGATCGAATTCCACGAGGCCAGCATGGCAATCGGCGTCAAAAACGTGCTCAGCAGGACGAGGAACAGGCTGATGCCGTCCATGCCAAGGTGATAGTGGATGCCGAGCGAGGGAATCCAATCGCGGAATTCCTGGAATTGGTAGGTGCCGTTCGCGGAATCGAATCCGCGCAACAGCAGCAGCGAAAAAAGAAATTCGCAGAGCGCGGTGATGAACGCCAGGCGGCGAATCCATTCGTGATCGTCCGAGCGCAGCACCAGCAGCGCCGCCACGCCCGCCATCGGCAGAAAGATGAGCACGGTCAGTAAGAATGTCGGCGGCACTCTAGCGCCCTCTCCACAGCAGGAATGTGACCAGCGCGGCGGCGCCCAGCACGACCCACGTGGCGTAACTGCGCGCGTTGCCCGAATAGGCGCGGCGCAAAATGCCGCCGCCAATTTGCGCCGATTTCCCCACGCCGTTCACCGTGCCGTCGATCGCGCCTTCATCCACGCCGTGCCACAGCACGACGCGCGAAATCCACACCAGCGGCCGGACGATCACGGCGGCGTAAATCTCGTCGATAAAATATTTTCCGGCGAGCAGGCGATAGATCGCAGAGCGCGATTCGCCGACGCGCGCCGCGGCATTCGCGCGGCGAATGTACATCCACCACGCCACGAGAAATCCCACGAGCGCGACGCCCACGGCCACAGCCATTCGTTCCAGCACGAACGCGCGGCTCACTTCTTCGAGAGTGGCGACGCCGGTATCAAACACCGGCGCGAGGAAGCGATCGAAATAATTCACGCCGCCAAAAAGTTCCGGCGCGGCCCACCATCCGCCAACGACCGATAGAATCGCCAGCACGACCAGCGGCACCAGTATTTTCTTGGGCGATTCGTGAACGTGCACGGCGTGCTCGTCGTAGCGAGGCGCGCCATGAAACGCCAGGAAAAGCATGCGGAACATGTAGAACGCCGTCAGGCCCGCAGTCACAACGCCGACGAGCCACAGGATTTGCCCGGCGGTGCTCGTGCCGGTCGAGCCCAGAATGTCGTCCTTGCTGAAGAAGCCTGAAAATCCGGGCGCGCCGGCGATCGCCAGCGTGGCGATCAGCATCGTGCGGTAAGTCCACGGGATTTTTTTGCGCAGGCCGCCCATCTTGCGCAGGTCCTGCTCGCCGCCCATCGCGTGGATTACGCTGCCGGCGGCGAGAAACAGCAGGCCTTTGAAAAACGCGTGCGTCATCAAATGAAAAATTCCGGCGCCAAACGCGCCCACGCCCAGACCGAGAAACATGTATCCCAATTGCGACACGGTGGAATAGGCCAGCACTTTCTTGATATCGGTTTGCACCAGCGCGATTGTCGCGGCGAAAAGCGCCGTGGCTGCGCCGATCACGGCGACGACCATCATGGCCCGCGGCGCGTGCGTGAAAATCATGCTCGAGCGCGCGACCATATACACGCCCGCCGTGACCATCGTGGCCGCGTGAATCAGCGCGCTCACCGGCGTGGGCCCTTCCATCGCGTCGGGCAGCCAGACGTACAGCGGCAATTGCGCCGATTTGCCGGTTGCGCCGACGAACAGCAGCAGCGCCATCGCCGTCATCACTCCATGCCCGGACACTTCGATGGGCATGCCGGCGGCCTGCGAAAAGACGGAGCTGAAATCGAGCGACGCGAACGTGCGGAACATCAGAAACAGCCCCAGCAGAAAACCGAAATCACCGATGCGATTCACCCAGAACGCCTTGTTGCCCGCGTTCGTCGCAGACTGCTTCAGGAAGAAAAATCCGATCAGCAGATAGCTCGCGAGCCCCACGCCTTCCCAGCCGACGAACATCAGCGCGTAATTCGCCGCCAGCACCAGGATGAGCATGAAAAACATGAACAGATTCAGATACGCGAAAAAGCGCGTGTAGCCGGAATCGTCCGCCATGTACGCTGTCGAATAAATATGGATCAGCCAGCCGACCCCGGTGACCACCAGCAGCATCACCAGCGTGAGCTGATCGACTTGCAGCGCGAAATCCGCGCGGAAGCCGCCGGCCGAAATCCATGTGAAGTAGCTGGCCGGCATCCACGGCAATTGATCCGCGCCCAAATGGAAAAACTCGCGCGCAAGCTCGAGCACCGTCGCGAACGCCAGGCCTGTGGAGCTGAGCGCGACCATGCTGACGCGCTTCTTGCTCCAGCCGCGGCCGAGCAAGCCATTGGCCGCCGCGCCCAGCAAGGGCAGCAGCGGAATGATCCACAAATGTTCGAGTACGGGCATTAGAGCTTGAGCGTGTCCACGCGCTCGACGTTCAGCGAGCGCCGATTCCGCGCGATCAGAATCACGATCGCCAATCCCACGGCCGCTTCCGCCGCGGCCACCACGATCACAAAGAAAACGTACACCTGCCCCTGCAACTCGCCGAGCGCGCGGCTGAACGCCACAAACGCCAGGTTCACCGCATTCAGCATCAATTCAATGCACATGAACAGCGTGATGATGTTGCGCTTAAAAATGAAGCCGATCACGCCGAGTCCAAATAGCACGGCGCTCAGCACCAGCACATCCGAAACAGGAATCAACATTTCCCCCTGCGGCGGCCGAAGCCGCCACGCGCTACTCTTCGCGCTTGGCCAGCGCGATCGCGCCCATGATCGCCACCAGAATCAAAACCGACGTCAATTCAAACGGAAACACGAAATCGCGAAACAGCAGCGTCGCCAGGTGCGACGTCGAAACCGTGCCCCCCGGAAGATTTCCGGCGCCGATCGATCCGCGTCGCACGGCCCAAGCCAACTCCGCCAGCAGAATGGCCGCGACCGGCAATCCGAGCCAGCGCGCGATGTGGCTCAAATTCGTGCGCTCTTCAAGGCCGGCGTTCAACAGCATGATCACGAAAACGAAAAGCACCATGATCGCGCCGGCATACACGATGATCTGCACCGCGGCGATGAATTCCGCGCCCATCAGCAGGTATTCGCCCGCCAGCGCCACCATCACCACGATCAGCGAAAGCGCGCTGTGAATCGGATGGCGCTGCGCGATCAGATTGATCGCGCCCGCCACCGCGAGCACCGCCAATGCCACGAACACCGCGAATGCCACGCTCATCGCATCGCCGCCTTCATGGCCGCAACGCCACGGCCAGGCTCGTCAGCACCACGTTCACGAGCGCCAGCGGAAACAGCAGTTTCCAGCCCATGCCCATCAATTGGTCGTAGCGCAATCGCGGCAGCGTGCCGCGCACCCAGACGTAAATGAAAAGGAACGTGGCCATCTTCAGGAGAAACCAAAACGGCCCTTGCGCGAAGTCGATGACGCCGGGCCGCGAGAGCAGCACGCCGAGCCCCAGCAGCGCCAGACCCACCACGGGCAGAACGATGCGCCCGAAAATCGCCCGATAACGCACGCCATCCACGATCAGCGCGATGCCGCCAAGGCAAAATCCCACGGCCGGAATGTAGTGCGTCCACGCCCACACCGGCGTCGCCGGAAACGGAGAGAGCCAGCCGCCGAAAAACAAGATTGTCGCCAGGCACGCGACGGTCACCATGCTCGCGTATTCGCCGATGAAAAACATCGCGAATTTGAAACTGGAATATTCCGTATGGAAGCCGGCGCCCAATTCGCCTTCCGCTTCCGCCAGATCGAATGGCGCGCGATTGGTCTCCGCCACGGACGCCGTGAAAAAGCACAGGAAGCCCAGCACTTGCGGCATCGGTCCGCCAATAAAATTCCAGCGCGGTAGAAATCCCCACGCGAAGCCCTGTTGCGCGATGATGATCTCGCGCAAGTTCAGCGTGCCGCTCATCAGCAGCACCCCGACCACGGAGAGCGTCAGCGCCAATTCATAGCTGATCATCTGCGCGGAGCTGCGCAGCCCGCCCAGCAGCGAATACTTGCTGTTCGACGACCAGCCCGCCAGCGTCACGCCGTACACGCCGACCGACGTGATCGCGAATAGAAACAGCAGCCCCAGCGAGAGATCGGCGACCTGTAGCGGCGTGTGCTGCCCGAAAATCGTGATGGCGCTCGGCCCGAAGGGAATCAGCGCGATCGAAGTGATCGCCAGCGAGAGCGTAAGCAGCGGCGCCAGAAAAAATACAAACTTATCCGCGCCGGCCGGCGCGATATCTTCCTTGAATAAAAATTTCAATCCGTCCGCAAGCGGCTGCAGCAGGCCGTGCGGCCCCACGCGGTACGGCCCCCATCGCGATTGAATGTGGGCGATGATTTTGCGCTCAAACCACGTGAGGTACGCCAGCATGGTCATCAACAAAAACAGCAGCACCACGATCTTGATCAGCGCCACAACCAGTATTGGATGCGCGGCCGCGAGCGCGTTCATGCCGGATCCTTTAGCACTTGGAGTTCCGGCGGCGGCGCCGGCTTTCCATTTGGCCGCGCTTCGGCCAGCGAATTAATTTTGTTCAGGTAGCGGCTCAGGCTGCCGCTGGTAAACAGCGTGTCGTGCGCGGAGAAAACCAGGCCCGCGGGCGGCTGGCCGTTGGCGCTCGCGATGGGCGCGGAAATCTCGGCGCCTCCGCCCAGCAGCGCGGCCCACGGCACTTTGTATCCGGGAACGTGTTCCCTGATCTCCTCGAACGCCGCGGTGGGCGTGCGCAGCGGAAACGGTTGCCCCACGCCGAGCCGCGCCAGTTGGTGCGAGAGCAATCGCAGCAAATCGAAATCCGAGCGTGGCCCCATGGCCTCGCTTGCTTTGCGCGCGAGTTGAACTTCGCCCGACGTATTTGTCACCGTGCCATCTTTTTCGTACAGGCACGCGGCCGGCAGCACCACGTCGGCCATGCGCGCCGTAGCCGTCATGAATAATTCGTGCACTACCAGCAGCTCTAGCCCCGGGGGCCGTTCCGCGCCCGCGCGCCCGAATGTTTCCACGGGATTTGCGCCGACCACGTACAGCGCGGGCAGCCGCCCCGTCAGCGCCGCTTCCGTCATCTGCGCCGCGTTCAAGCCCGGCGTGTCGGTTAGCGTCGCGTCCCAGAGCTTGCCGAACGCCGCGCGCGCCGCCGCGTCCGAGATGTGCGCGTAGCCGGGCAGCCGATCGGGCAGGAGTCCCATATCCGCCGCGCCGCGCGAATTCGCGTAATCGCCCAGCGCCATGTAGCGCGTGCGTCCCGCGCGCGCCGCGCCCCACGCCACTAAATCGGCAATCGCAGCGCCCGCGATTCCCGCGCCGAACAAGATCACCAGGTCGTTTTCTTTATCGAGCGCGGCGCGCAGCGCCTCGAGCGATGTCTTAGCCTCGCCGCTCACGCTCCCTTGCCCCGTCGCGAGCCAGCGCACCGCCGCCGCTTCGCCTCCCGCCGCCGTCTCAACGAATTGCGTTGCCTTGCGCTCCAGCTTGATCTCGCGCGAATTCAAAATGTACAGCCGCGATCCGTAGTGGCGAATCGCCGCGCGAATCTGCCAGCCAACCAGCGGATTCTCCTCCGTCGGATCGTTCCCGATCACCAGAAACGCGCCGGCCGATTCCAGATCGCCCATCGTCGCAAACGCCGCCCCGGCCGCATCTTTCTTGGCGGCCTTGCCCACCTCCGCCACAAGCCCCGCGTAATCCGCCGTGCGGTGATGATCGATGTTGTTCGTGCCCAGCGAAGCCCGCGCCAGCCGCCCGAGCAAATAATTTTCCTCGTTGGTCGTGCGGTTCGATCCGATCACGCCGATTCCGCCCGGCCCATGCTTCTTGCGCACATCGGCCAGCCGCGCGGCGATTTCGCCGATCGCGTCCTCCCACGACGCCGGCACCAGCGCGCCATTGCGCCGCACCAGCGGCTCGCGCAGCCGCTGCGGATGCCGCGTGAAGTCGAATCCGAATCGCCCCTTCACGCACAAAAATTCCTTGTTGTATCCGGAAAGATCGCGATTGTTGGCGCGCAAAATTTCGTGATTGCGCACGGAGAGCGTCGTCTTGCACCCATTCGAGCAGTGCGTGCAGACCGTCGGCACATACGTCATCTCCCACGGCCGCGTCTGGTAGCGATACGTGCCGCTGGTCAGCGCGCCGACAGGGCAGATGTCGATGCACATGCCGCACTCCTCGCAGTCCAATCCGCCTTCGCGATTCGGCAAAATCACGCTCTCCACGCCGCGCTGCCCCACGCCCAGCGCCTTCACGTCCATGCCTTCGTCGCACACGCGCACGCAGCGGAAGCACAGAATGCAGCGCGGCGCGTCGTAATAAACCAGCTCCGACCATTTTTCCTCGGGGCGATGAAACTTCTCTTCCGCGAAGCGGCTGCGATCCGCGCCGTAGCGAAACACCATGTCCTGCAATTCGCATTCGCCGCCCTTGTCGCACACCGGGCAATCGAGAGGGTGATTCGTCAGCAAAAATTCCAGCATCTGTTTGCGCGCCGCGTGTACCTGCTCCGTGTCCGTGCGCACAATCATTCCCGGCGTCGCCACCAGCGTGCACGCCGTCTGCAGCTTCGGCGCCTTCTCCACTTCGACCAAACACATGCGGCACGCCGCCTGCAGCGACAGCCCGGGGTAGTAACAGAACGACGGCACTTCGGTCCCCATCCGCCGCGCCGCTTCGATCACCAGCGTGCCCGGCGCCACGACGAGTTCCTTGTCGTTGATCTTGAACGTGACGTCTTTAGTGGGTTCAGGCATCGGAAGTCTCAGAGCGCCTCGGCCAATACGTCCGCCGGCTTGTAAGGACACTTGCCGGACAAATGTTCCTGAAACTCTTCCGGCCATTTTTTCGCGATGCTCATGGTCGGCAGCGCCGCGGCGTCGCCCAAAGGACAAAATGTGCGGCCCAGCATATTTTTCGCCAGCTCGCCGACCATCGGAATGTCTGAAGCGCGTCCCCCGCCGTCGTGAATGCGATCCAGCAGTTTCCGCAGCCACGCCGTGCCTTCGCGGCAGGGAATGCACCAGCCGCAGGATTCGTGCGCGTAAAAATGCATGATGCGCCGGCACAGATCCACCATGCAGGTCTGCTCGTCAATAATGATCGTGCCGCCCGAGCCCAGCATCGATCCAGCCTTGGCCACCGAGTCGTAATCCATCGCCAGGCCTTCGATCTCTTCGGCCTTCAGCAGCGGACAGGAACTTCCGCCGGGAATCACGGCCTTCAGCTTGCGTCCGCCGGCCATGCCGCCGGCGACCTCTTCGATCATCCGCGTCAATGGAAATCCCATCGGCAACTCGTAAATGCCGGGCTTATTCACGTGCCCCGAAATGCAAAACAATCGCGTGCCGCCGTTTTTCGGTGTGCCCAGCGACGCGTACCATTCGCCGCCGCGATGCAAAATGGCCGGCACCGAAGAAAGCGTCTCCGCGTTGTTGATCACCGTCGGCGCTCCGTATAGCCCGACGACGGCAGGGAAGGGCGGCCGGATGCGCGGATAGCCGCGCTTTCCTTCGAGCGATTCCATCAGCGCGGATTCCTCGCCGCACTCGTAGGAGCCCGCTCCCGTGTGCGCCGCAAGCTCGAATGAGAACTTGCTGCCCATGATGTTTTTTCCGAGATAGCCGGCGGCGTAAGCCTCGGCGATCGCGGCTTCCACGATATCCAGCACGTACCGATATTCACCGCGAATATAGGCGTAGCCGTTCGGCGCGCCCACGGCGTACGCCGCGATGATCATGCCTTCGATCAATTGGTGCGGCGCCATTTCCATCAGCGGCCGGTCCTTGCACGTGCCCGGTTCGCTCTCGTCGCAATTCGCCAGAATATATTTGCCCTTGGCCGATTCCTTGGGCACGAAACTCCATTTCATCCCCGTCGGAAAGCCAGCGCCGCCGCGTCCGCGCAAATTCGATTTCTTCACTTCGTCGATCACCTGGTCCGGCGACATCGAAAGCGCCTTCTCCAGGCCCTTGTATCCGTCGTTCTGCAAATAGACCGCCAGCGTGTGGGAATTTTCCACGCCAAACAGTCGGCTGATCACCGGCACTTCCGCCGGATGCCGCGGATGCACCGCGCCCGACGCTGGCCGCACCGAAGGCGGCCGCTCGCCGCGATCCAAACGCGCGATGATCCCCTCGAAACGCTCCGGCGTCAGGTTCTCGTAGAAATCGTAATTCACCTGCATGGCCGGCGCGCCCGTGCACGCGCCAATGCATTCCACTTCTTCGAGAGAAAATAGTCCGTCGGCGGAAGTCTGGTTGTTGCCGATTTCCAGCTTGCGCTGGGCGAATTCCCACAGCTTGTCGGCGCCGCGCAATTTGCAGGAGACGTTCGTGCAGATCTGCACGTGATTGCGCCCCGCCGGCTTGCGCCGCAGCATCGTGTAATATTCCAGCGTCTCCACCACCTGCAGCGAATTCAAATCGAGGCGCCGCGCGATCTCCGCGATCAATTCATCGCTCACGCTGCCGAAAACATCCTGCGCATAAAGCGCCATCGGTATCAGCGCCGAGCGCTTCACCGGATAGCGGCCGAGCAGCGTCTGGAATTTCTGTTCGAGTTCGGCTGGAATCACCATCAGCGATCCACTTCCCCCAATACGATGTCGGTGGTCCCAATGCACGCCACCACGTCCGCCAGCAGCCGGCCCTTCACAAGTTTCTCGAGCGATTGCAAATTCACAAACGACGGCGCGCGCACTTTCATTCTGTACGGCTTCGGCGATCCGTCGCTGGCGATGAAGAAGCCCAGTTCGCCGCGCGGCGATTCGATCGCCTGATACACCTCGCCCACCGGCGGCGAAAAGCCTTCCGTGAAAATTTTGAAGTGGTAGATCAGCGATTCCATCTCCGTCTTCATTTTCTCGCGCTCCGGCGGCACGATCCCCGGCGCTTCCACGCGAATCGGTCCTTCCGGGGGAATCTTGTCCATCGCTTGCCGGATGATCTTGATGCTCTCGCGCATTTCCGCCACGCGCACCAGATAGCGCGCGTAGCAATCGCCTTCCGTGCGCGTCGGCACGGCGAAATCGAATTCGTCATAGCCGCCGTACGGGAAATATTTCCGCACGTCGTAATCCACGCCGGAAGCGCGCAGCATCGGCCCGGTGACGCCCATGGCGATCGCATCCTCCGCGCGCAGCACGCCGATTCCCTGCGTGCGCGCGAGCCAGATGCTGTTGCGCGTCAGCAAGGTCTCGTACTCGTCGATCCGCGCCGGAATCATGCGCAGGAATTTTTCCACGCGATCGAGATATCCCGGCGGCGGTTGCAGCGCCAGGCCACCAATGCGGAAGTAGCTCGTCATCATGCGCTGCCCGGAGACCATCTCGAAAATCTTCAGGATCTCTTCGCGCTCGCGGAAGCAATACAAGAAAACCGTCATCGCGCCCAGATCGATCGCGTGCGTGCCCAGCCACACCAGATGACTCTGCACGCGCGTCAGCTCCGTCAGCAGCACGCGGATATATTTCGCGCGCGGCGGCGGCTCAAGCCCCAGCAGCTTTTCCACCGCCAGGCAGTAGCCCAGATTGTTTGAAAGCGGCGCGAGATAATCCATCCGATCCGTGATCGTGATGGTTTGCGAATACGTGAGCGCCTCGGCGTTTTTCTCGATGCCCGTGTGCAGGTAGCCGATCTCCGGCACGGCCCGCACGATCGTTTCGCCGTCCAGCTCCAGCACCACGCGCAGCACGCCGTGCGTCGAAGGATGCTGCGGCCCCATGTTCAGGACCAGCGTCTGCGCCGCGCCTGTGGCTGTCTCGACGGTAGCCATCAGCGCGGCCCCTCCACCGGGAAATCCTTGCGCAGCGGGAATCCTTCCCACTCCTCCGGCAGCAGGATCCGCCGCAGATCGGGATGCCCCGCGAAGCGCACGCCGAACAGATCGAAAATTTCGCGCTCGTGCCAATTCGCCGTCGGCCACACCGGCGTCACCGAATCCGCCACAGGATCGCGCCCGGAAACCCACACGCGCAGCCGCAGCCGGTCGCGCCGCGACAGCGAAACCATGTGGTAGCTCAATTCAAATCGCGGCTCGACGGGATAGCGGTCCACAGCGGAAATATCTACGAGTAGTTTGAAATCGCAATCGGGCTGCGCCGCCAGATATTCCGCCACGCGCAGCAAGCGCGCGCGCGGCACCACCACCGTGGTTTCGCCCCGGAAATACAGGGCTTCCGCGATCGCCTCAGCGTCCCAGGCGCGCAATTTTGTGACGATCGGATTCTGATCGAGGTCGGGCGTTTCCGTCACGAACCGCGGTTCCCGCGCGCCGCCGAGCGATTCCAATCCAGCGCGCCTTTCTTCCAAAGGTAAAAGTATCCCGCCAGCAAAATCGCGATGTACGTCAGCATCTCCACGAATCCGAACCAGCGCAATTGCCGGTACACGTAAGCCCACGGATACAAAAAGATCGCTTCCACGTCGAACAATATGAATACCATCGCCACCAGATAAAATTTCACGGGCACCGGATGCCGCGCGTCGCCCACTGGCTCCACGCCGCACTCATACGGCGATTCCTTCACGCGCGACGGCCGCCGCCAGCCCACGATCACGGACACCAGCAGGATCGAACCGCCCAATGCCACCGCCAGCAGAAAGTGCAATAGCAGCGGCGCGTAATTCGCTAGACTGTTTTCGGCCATGGGATAGAACGAATATAATAGCGACCGGCCGCCGCGCGGTCAATTCACTCGGGCAGCCTCTTTTTGGGCCGCTCGTACCGAATTCTTGGTCGCGCGCGCCGATCGCCCATGACCTACGGATTCAATTCCAACGTGCGCGCAGGCGAAATCGTCTATCACGTTCAAACCGAACAGCGCGGCGCGGACGGCGCCGTGATCGATACCGTCGTGTACATTTCCGGCCGCGTGATTCATCGCGTCCAATCAAATCTGCGCGATGCGCAATCCGATGCCGCGGCCGGCCCCGATCCCCCGCTTGACGCCAGCGAGCGCGTCCATCGCCAGCATCAATCCGTAATCGCCCAACTCGAATCCGGCGCGTTGCGCCCCGCTTCCGTTCCCCGGAGCGCAAAATGAACGACGCAGCCGTGCACATCACCCTCAACGGCGAGCCGCGCGAAATCCCCGCGGCCTTGTCCGTCTCCCAACTCCTCGATCATCTATCCCTGCGCCCCGACCGCGTAGCCATCGAGCACAACGGCGAGATACTCCCGAAATCCCAATGGCTCTCCACTCCAGTCGCTCCCAACGATCGCTTCGAGATCGTCCACCTGGTCGGCGGCGGCTAATCGGTGGTTTGGCCGTAGCGCTTGTGGGGCCGGAGCCTGCCTGCCGCCTGCCTGCCGCCTGCCGGCAGGCAGGGCAGGCAGGCTGGTCTCCGCCCGCGTATCGCCCCGCCGAGAATCTCACATCCCCGCCAAAATATGCCCCATCTTGGTTTTCTTCGTCGCCAGATACCCCCGCGACGCCCGCGAAGCCCGCGGCTGGCACGGCACGCGCTCCACCACTTCGACCCCTCCGCGCTCAAGCTGCTCCACCTTGTCCGGATTGTTCGATAGCAAGCGCACTCTCCGCACGCCCAGCTTCCGCAGCGCCGCCGCCGAAAATCCGTAATCGCGCGAATCCGCCGCAAATCCCAATTTCTCGTTGGCCTCCACCGTATCGAGCCCACGATCCTGCAGCGCGTAAGCACGCAGCTTATTCATCAGCCCGATCCCGCGCCCCTCCTGCGGCAAATACAGCAGCACGCCCGACCGCGCCCGCGCAATTTTCCGCAGCGAATATTCCAGTTGCGCCCGGCAATCGCACCGCTCCGAGCCAAACACGTCGCCCGTCAAACATTGCGAATGAATCCGCACCAGCGGCGCCTCTTTTCCGTTCAGCCGCCCATGGATCAGCGCCACCGCATTCTCCGCCGGCGTCGCGCCCTCCACGCCGCGAATCGTAAACGGCCCAAATCGCGTCGGCAGCCGCGCCTCCGCCACAACGCGCACCCTCGCCGATTTTTTCCCTCGGCGCCGCGCCACGTTTTGCAAAGGTCTCGATTCGGTTTTTCGCCGCGTCATGAACCCCGCATTATAACAGCCGCGCCCCGCGCCGCGCTCGCTCGCCCGCCCGCTTTCGTCTGCGGCCATACCGTCCCATTCCAACCGTCATGGAAAGTAACGCTCGCGAATACGCAAACTTCTGCATACTCCCCGTGCGTTGCCTTCCCCAACTCCCCGATTCGCCTGAGATTAGATCGCCCGCCGAAGGGCCGCCGAATTGCACGGTATTTCGCGCGGCTGTCCCACTGGGGGGATCATGCGCATTAGAACTGTCGCTTTCATCCTGGCAAGCGTCGGCCTAATCTTGTTCTGCCTCGCTTCGCCCCGCACCGCCCGCGCCGATAGCTACACCTACACCTTCATCAATCCTCCCGGCGCGACATCCAGCGCGGCCAACGGCATCAACGCCAGCGGCGAGATCGTAGGCGGGGAAGTCAATGGCGGCGTCACAGAGGGTTTTCTCGATGATGCCGGCGTCTTTAGCGTGATCAATCCGCCCAGCTCAACTCAGAGCGAGGCCTTCGGCATCAACGACAGCGGAGAGATCGTCGGAGAGGATTCGACCAACAGCGTGGGTTTCCTCGATGATGGCGGCACGTACAGCGTGATCAACCCTCCCGGCTCAACGAACACCTATGCCTACGGCATCAACGATAGCGGAGCTATCGTGGGCGCGGACAACCTTGGCGGCGTCGAAAACGGTTTTCTGTACAACGGAAGCACGTATACCGAGCTCGACGCTCCCGGCGCAACTGCGACCGCTGCCGCCGGCATCAACGCAAGCGGAGAAATCGTGGGCGCGGAGGACAATGGCGGCGTCGAAGAAGGTTTCTTGTATAACGGCAGCACATACACTGTGATCAATCCTCCCGGCGCAGCTTTGAGCGAGGCCCTCGGCATCAACGACAGTGGTGAGATCGTCGGTACGGAAATAGTTGGCGGCGTCCAGGAAGGCTTTCTGGATGATGCCGGCACGTACACCATCATCAATCCTCCCGGCGCGCTCGAAAGCGAGGCTTGGGATATCAACGACAGCGGGTATATCTCCGGCACGGAAGTCACTAGCACCTTCGAAGAAGGTTTTCTAGCCACACCGTCGTCCGCCCCCGAGCCCGGCGCCCTCCCGCTCCTCGCCACCGGCCTCTTGGCCCTGGCGATGCTCTCCCTCCACCGCAAACGCAAAATCGCATCCGAGCCCTGCTGACACGGAAACCTCGAGCCGCGCGCCGCTTTCCCGGCCGTCTTCCGCCGCTGATCCGGCAGGAACGTCGTATCTTGCCGCCGCTTTCTTCCCGCTCTCCGCCCCCGCTTTACATTCCCCCGCCCTTTGGCTAACGTCAGCATCGAGAGCGCTCGCCTCAATCCTTCCCGTTCCCACGGAGCATGATTTGCTGACGCCGCTCGAATCGCTTTCCTCCGGCAAAGATTTCCTCTTCACGCTGCTGCTGAAGGTTCTCGTCGCGGCGTCTCTTGCGGCGCTCATGGCCCGCTGGAGCATCTTCCGCCGAGTCCTCTACGCCGAAGTCCGCGATTCCGATCTCAAAGTGAAGCTCATGTTGTTCCTCACGCCCGCTCTGGCGCTCAGCGTCATCATCCGCTTGGTCGGCGGCCCGCCTTACCAATTCGCCGACCTGATGCTCGAAGGCTCCTTCCTCCTCGGGCTGCTCGGCGGCCGCGTCGTCGGACCTCTCGGCGGCTCCATCGTCAGTCTGCCCGCTTTCGCGCATCGCGAATGGCTGGCCATGCCCGTCGCCGCGGCCGCGGGCCTACTGGGCGGATTGATTCGCCAGGTCATCCCCAACAAAGAAGAAATTTGGAATTTCGGCCCGTTCACCTTTCTCAGCGTCCCGCGCGCCATCGTCCGCCTGGTGCGCGATCGCCGCGGCGATTGGGTGATGTTGCCGCTGGCCGGCTCTCTCGTTCTCGAACTCGGCCGCCAGCTCCTGGTCCACGCCACGCATCCCCGCTGGCTGTTCTGCATTCAAGCCCACGCCGGCTGGCAGCTCGCTCTCGCCATGGGCGCCACTATGACGGCCGTTGCCGTTCCCATAAAAATCTGGAACAACACGCGCGTGGAAATGAATCTCGAGCAGCACCAGCAGCTTTTGCTGAAAGCGCGCATGGCCGCGCTCTCCAGCCAGATCAATCCGCATTTTCTTTTCAACACGCTCAACACCGTCTCATCCCTCATCCGCTACGACCCCGATCTCGCCCGCGAAGTGCTGATCAAACTCAGCAGCATCCTGCGACGCCTGCTGCGCCAGCACGAAACCTTCGTGCCTCTGCGCGAAGAAATCCAATTCGTCGACGACTATCTCGATATCGAGGTCGCCCGCTTCGGCCGCGACAATCTGCGCATCTCCAAGGAAGTCGACGAGCGCTCCGTCGAAATGTTCGTTCCCAGCATGCTGCTGCAGCCGATCGTCGAAAATTCCCTCAAGCACGGCCTTTCCGCCAAAGTCGAAGGCGGCGCCATCCTGATTCGCGCCACTTCGCGCGACGGCCGCCTGGTGATCGAAATCGAAGACAACGGCGTGGGAATTTCCGAAGCGCGGCTGGAGAAGGTCTACGAGGAGGGAATTGGCATCAGCAACGTGCACGAACGCCTGCGCGTTCTCTACGGCGGCGATTTCACCATGGACATCACCAGCCACGAAGGCCAGGGCACTCGTATTCGCATCGAAGTGCCGGAACTTCTGACGGCGCTGCCCGGCACCGGCGTCAAGCCGGCGTTATCGTAGCGCAGCACGCGCAGCAGCGCCGCCGGCCCAAGAAAGTTTTATGAGGTTTTACCGCGAAGTTGCGGAAAAGTTCCGCGCTAGGCCCCGTTCGAGCCACCCTGCGCGTTGTCTTCCCCTTCTTTGTACAAGTACTTGATCACTTGTTTGTAGACCAGCAGGTTCGGGCTTCCGAAGCGCGTCAGCTTAATGCAATCGCGGTCGTACCATTCCACCGTGCCGTGCAGCACTTCGCCGTCGTTCAGCACCACCACCATCGGCGTGCGCGCTTGCATCTGCTTCACCCAATAAAACGCCTCCGCGTTTGTCTGCTCGGGAGGAGCCGGCTTCTTGTGCGGTTGCGGCCCCGAATGCTGCGAGCGGACCGGCGCTTGTTCCTTCACTTCGGTGAGAGTGGGACGAAATAGCTTCCGGTTCACCATTACTGCTCCTATCTGTTATGACCCGGTGGACCTGGCTGCCCGACACAACCGACCGGGATTGGGAAGTCGTGCTTCTCGTCATATGACGCAACGGAGCGCCAAAAGGTTACACTGAGTTTCATCCGGTCAAATCGGGCGAATTCGCTTTTCGCCGGGTTCGCCGCGCCTCGCGGCGTTCTACGAAGAGCCGCGCCGCGCGGCGCTCTAAAAAGTGCCGCGCGCGGCGTGCGGGCGGCGAATCCCCGGCGCCGTGGCCAAGGCATCGAGTCCCAGTTGCCGGCTGATATTGCGCCGCAGCCGGGAAGAAAGTCCATCCACGCCGCGAACCATCGCGGCGACCCAGGCGGTGTCCACATGCTTCGCCAGCGTTTCCAGTTCCTTGCTGAGCGGGGCGTTTCGCATGCGCTCGTGCGATCCCGTCCAGCTCAATTCCAGAAGATCGCTCAGCAAGCTGTAGAAAACTTCCAGCACTTGCTCAAATGGCACCTCGCGCTGCTTGGCAAGCTGCGCCGTGCGGCTGAACAGATCGGAGACGTGGCCCGGCCGCGCCGCGCGATCGATCACTGTCAGCACGTCGCGCCGCAGCGCCATCGCCGCCTCCGTTTCCATCCCGAGCGCCGCGCCCGGGCTGCCTTCCGACAATTGCGCCGCCAGCTTCCGTGCGGCCGCGCTCATCTCGCCGCGCTCGCGCAGAATCTCCTCCACCTGCGGCGTCTCCAGCGGCGCGAAATGAAACTGCAAACACCGCGAACGAATCGTCGAGAGCAGCGCAAACGGACTCGGCGCCAGCAGAACGAGCGTCGCGCTCTCCGGCGGCTCCTCCAGAATTTTCAGAAAAATGTTGGCGTAGTCCCAGCGCATCGTTTCCGCGCCGTCGAGTATGAAAACGCGCCGGCGTCCCTCTGGCCGGAAATAGGCCGCGCGCTGCACCGCGCGCAATTGCCCGACGTGCAGCACCGGCCGCGCCACCGGAGTCTTCAGGCGAATCGGGTCCGGCACAACCACGCACACGTCGGGATGCGGTTGCAAAAGCAGCGGCATGCGCTCGACGGCCGCCGCGTCGGCGCTTTCGCCGCGCTCGGCCAGCGCGCGCTCGATCAGGGTTTGCGGCTTCGCCAGCTCCGCGATGCGCAGGCAGGTCGCGCACTCGCCGCAGAAATCGTCGGTCAGCCGCTCGCAGCTCGCCGCCTGCGCGAACATCCGCGCCAGGGTGTATTTCCCGACGCCGCGCGGCCCGGTGAACAGCAGCGCGTGCGGCACGCGCCCAGCGGCGAGCATTCCGCGCAGCGCCGCGACGATTCGCTGATTGCCGATGAATTCGTTGAGTCCCAATTTTTCGATTCGTCCCGCGCCCGCCGCGCGAATTATTTCTTCAGGTGCGCACGGGCGGCGCGGGCAAGCGCATCTCAATCGCCGCGAGCACGTCGGCGTGAATCGATTCCGGCGCTCGCAGTGTGGATTTCGTGCCCTCGCAGCATTCGATCGTCCGCCAGTTCGCTTCGGTCGCCAGGCGATCGTAAACCAGCGCGGCTTGTTCCAGGTGCTTCACGTCGGCTTCCTGAAGATCGCGCGCAAGTTTCGTGTACTCCCGCGCTCCCTTGCGTGCGATCAGCTCCTGCGCTTTCACAGTGGGCAGCCGCAAATAAATCACCAGATCTTCGGCCGGCAGACCGTAAATTCCATACTCCAGACGCTTCAGCCACGAAGAAAATTCCTCGCGCCGCTGCGGACCAACGCGCGCGGTTTGATGAGCCAAATTCGACGCAATGTAGCGATCGGCCAGCACCACCTTGCCTTTCGCCAATTCCGTTTCGAGTTCGCCCCTCGATTCAAAACGGTCTCCGGCAAAAAGGAGCGCCGAAAAATGCGGGTCCACACGCTCGAGCGGCCCGAATTCGCCGTTCAAATAGCTGGCCGCCAATTGGCCGAACGACGATTCGTAGCGCGGAAAGCTGAAGCACGAGTAGCGTACGCCGCGATGTTCCAAAGCACGGCCCAGCAGTTCGATCTGCGTGCGCTTTCCGGATCCGTCAATTCCTTCGATGGCGATGAATGTGCCGCGCGAGTGCATATGATTTCCACCAGTCTATCCGTGCGCGCCTTGCCTCGCAACCCGCATTCCCGCGGCAAGTATTTTGCGTGCGCGCGCTCCCTGCTAAAATGCGCCGCATGGATTCCACTGATTCCTTCGTCGCCGCGAATCTGGCCGAAGCCCGCGAACGCATCGCCAGCGCCGCCGCCCGCGCGGGCCGCCGTGTGGGGGAGATCACGTTGATCGCCGTGTCGAAAACTTTTCCCGCCGCGTTGATTCGCGAAGCCTATGCCGCCGGCGCGCGCCACTTCGGCGAAAGCCGCATTCAGGAATGGGAAGGGAAGCTGCAGCAGGTTGCCGATCTCGATGCCGTGTGGCATCTCGTCGGCCATTTGCAAAGTAACAAAGCCGCTCGCGCCGCGTCGCTGTTTCACGCTGTCGATTCGCTTGACGGCCTGGAGCTCGCTCGGCGCCTGGAACGCGCGCGCGCCGCGGGCGAAGCAGATCGTCCCGTGCGCCTTCGCGTTTTGATCGAAGTGCGCCTCGATTCGGCGCCGACGAAATCCGGCGTCCTCGCGGAAGAGACCGACGCGCTTGCCGATGCCGTGCTCGCGCTGCCGCATCTCGAACTCGGCGGCGTGATGAGCGTGCCCGCGCCGATGGGCGACGCCGCGCGAGCGCGCCCCGCATTCCGCCGCCTGCGGGAGATTCGCGACGCTCTCGCGCGCCGCACCGGAGCGCCGCTGCCCGTGCTTTCGATGGGAATGTCCCACGATTTCGAGATCGCGATCGAAGAAGGCTCAACCGAAGTGCGTCTCGGCACCGCCATCTTCGGCGATCGCAAAGCGAACGGGCGGTAGTGCGATGAGCGAAACGCGAGAAGAGAAACTGGCGCGCCTCGCACGCCTCAAAACCGAAGCCGAGGCCGCTTACGACAAAATGTATAACGTGTACACCGACAACGACACCAGACTCCAATTTGATCTTGCGGAAGAAACGCTCATCCAGGCATCGCGGCTCGCCACAGAGCTCGGCATGGAAGACGAAAGCAAAGCGATCCGCGCGCGCTGCCAGCACATCCGCAACGTCTATCGCCACCAATTTCGCAGGCCAACTTGAAGCGAACCGGCGTTACCGTTGGCGCTGTGCAACGCCCGGTTCCGTGGCGCAATTTCTGCCCTAGTACGTGTACGCTTTGAGGAAAACGAAAACGACTACGCCGGTGACCGAAACGTAGAGCCATACCGGAAACGTCCAGCGCGCGATTCGGCGATGCATCGCGAACCGGCCCGTCAGCGAGAAGAAAAACGTAGTGAGCACCAGCGGCAGCGCCACGATCGAAAGAATCACGTGGCTGGCCAAAATCGAAAGATAGAGCGTGCGCACCGGGCCGTGGCCCGGGAAAATCGTGTCGCCATGCAGCGCGTGATTCAAAATGTAGCTGACGAGAAAAATTGAGGAGAAACCGAATGCCAGCAGCATGCTCGTGCGGTGCGCGCGCCGGTCGCGATGCTTGATGAAATAAAACCCCACGCACAACGCGATCGCGCACAACCCATTCAGCAGCGCGTTGAGCGCCGGCAAAAACATCCAGCGCCCCGCGAAGTCCGCCGACGCGTGATGCAAATACACCAGCCACAGCAAGAACGAAACGGCGAGTCCGCTGACCACGACAATGCCGCCGACCACCGGCCGCGGACTGATCTGAACGCTTTCCATGTCGGCAATTAAATCACAAAACGCGGTCCGGAAGTCGTTTGGAGCCGCATCCGCGCGTTTGTATGCGCCGGTGGCCGCTGCTAGAATCGACCGCGTTAGTGCTACAGGGGGAGCGGGACCCATTTTCGTCCTCGGGTCCGCCGATCATGCCCGACATTCCGGCGATTCGGGAAGCGCTGCGCGCGCAAAAGCTCGACGGCTGGTTGTTTTGCGATTTCCGGCATCGCGATCCGATTGCGGCGAGCGTGCTGGGATTGACCGGCGGAATGTCCACGCGGCGCTGGTTTTATCTGATTCCGGCGCGCGGCACGCCGCGCAAGCTGGTGCACAAGATCGAATCGCGCGCGCTCGATTCGCTGCCGGGCGCGAAGCTCGAATACGCGAGCCTGGACGAACTGGAGCGCAATCTGCACCGCTTGCTCGGCCGCGCGCGCCGCGTGGCCATGCAATATTCGCCGCGCAACGCGATCCCATACGTTTCGATGGTGGATGCCGGCACGATCGAAATGGTGCGTGCGGCCGGCGCGAAAGTCGCGAGTTCGGCCGATCTGGTGCAGCGCTTTGAGGCCACCTGGACCGCGGCGCAACTTCGCTCGCACGAAGCCGCCGGCCGCGTGGTGGATCGCGTCACGCGGGAAGCGTTCGCGCGCGCGGCGAGCGTTGTGCGCTCCGGCGGCTCGATTTCGGAATTCGAGTTGCAGCAGTGGATTCTCGAGCGGTTTCGCGCGGGAGGCGTGACGACGGAAGAGCCGCCCATCGTCGCCGTCGGTCCGCATTCCGGCGATCCGCATTATGAGCCGACCGCGTCGTCGTCATCGCCGATCCGCGCGGGCGATCTGTTGCTGCTCGATATGTGGGCCAAGACGGTGGAGCGCGACAGCGTCTACTACGACATCACGTGGGTCGGTTTTTTGGGCGCGAGCGTCCCCGAAAAATACGCGAAGGTGTTCGCCATCGTGCACGCTGCTCGCGATGCAGCCATCGCGTTCGTGCGGGAAAACGTGAAAGCGCGGCGCTCGATTCAAGGCTGGCAGGTGGATCGCGCCGCGCGCGACGTGGTGCGCAAAGCGGGCTACGCGAAGAAATTCGTGCACCGCACAGGCCACAGCATCGGCCAGACCGTGCATGGCAACGGCGCGAATATGGACAGCCTGGAAACGCGCGACATTCGCCTCATTCTGCCGCATACTTGCTTTTCGATCGAGCCGGGCATCTATCTGCCGGAGTTCGGAATCCGGAGCGAGGTCAACATTTTCGTGGACGATCGCGAAGCGCGCGTCACGGGGCCGATCCAGACCGAAATTCTGGCGCTGCTGGGGTAGAATGCCCGCGCGAAAGTTGCGCGTGCAATTGCGGAACGAAATGGCGGTGTGAGCAAAGTGGCGGAAACCAAAGCGGCGATTGCGGGACACAACAACGAAGAAGCTGCCCCGAGCATCGTGCGCGGAATCGCGGCGGCGCTGTGCGCGTGGCTCGTGCCGGGATTGGGCCACGCCATGTTGCGCCGCTGGGGCAAAGCGATCGCGTATTTCTTCGCCGTCGGCCTGCTGGCCGTGGCCGGACTCGCGATGCGCGGCGACGTGCTTCCGGCTTCCAGCCAGGACGCGTTCGATCGATTGGGATTTGTCGCCGATCTCGGCACCGGCGGCTATTATTTTCTCTCGAAGACGCTCGAGCCAGCCGGCCCGGACGACTCGAAAGCCGCGGGCGATTACGGCACGCGCATTTTCGCCGCCGCCGGCGTGCTGAATTTTCTGATTATTTTGGAAGCCTATGAGATCGGCCGCCGGAATCGCGCGTGAACGAAACCACTGAGGCGAACTGAATAGCGATGTTGAATCATTTTCAAGCCATGCTGGTCTTCGCTTTCTGCGTGTCGCTGGCGTTCGCGTTCATGTCCAAGCGCCGCCTCGGCGAGCGTATCCGCTACACCGTCTGGGCGTTCCTGGCGTTTTTGCTCGTCGCCATCGGAATCGGCTGGCTGATGCTTCCGTTCTCGCACTAACGGCAATCGCCGCGATTAAACTATGAAGCGAACTCTTCGGCGCCGCTCGCTTTGACGCCCCTGCAGCGAGATGCTAAATTCAATTTTGCGAGTTCCCGCCGCGGCGAAACCGCGCGCGCGTTTTCCCCGGGCCGAGGTAGCTCAGTTGGTAGAGCAGCCGATTCGTAATCGGCAGGTCGGCGGTTCAAGTCCGCCCCTCGGCTCCATCGTTTCTCGGTCCAACCCGTTTGTCGTCAGCTGGTTCACCCTGCCGCTTTCTCGCAGCTCGGCAATTCCGCGAGCATTTGCGAGAACGCAGTTAGCGATTCGCTCCACGCCATGGCCGCTGCAACGCTGCCCTCGGCAACTCTGGTATACTCTGCGGCCACGACTGTAAGTCCGGGCAATCCGCGCGGCCAAACGCGGGCGGCGGGAAAACCATCCGGACCTGATTCGATGCGCTTGTTCGTTTTACGCGAGGCTACCTCGTGAACGAGACAGATTGGCAGGACCTTCTTTTCGCCGTCGAGGAAGGGAAGGTAGTCCCGATCGTTGGGCGCGACCTGCTGATCGTGGAGACCGCGGATGGCCCGCAACCTTTCCATCGTGTAGTGGCCACGCGGCTCGCCGCGGAACTTGGCATCGCCGCCGATCGCCTGCCTCCGGATTTCGATGCCAACGACGTAGCCTGCGCGCAAAAGGAAATCCTTAAAAATCCGGCCGATCTGAATCGCGCGGTCAATCGCATTCTCAGAAGCCTCGCATTTGATCCGCCCGAGCCGTTGAAAATCCTGGCGGAAATTCCCACCTTTCAGCTTTTTGTCAGCACCACGGTCGATACGCTGCTCGAGGAAGCGCTGGCGCAGGTTCGCGGCGTCCGGCCGGCCAGCGTGTCTTGTCCGCCGGTCAGCGACGTTCTGGATTTCGACGAGGCCGCCATGAAGGCCCAGGGCAGCCTCGTCTTCCACATTCTGGGTCTCGTATCGGCATCTTCCGATTTCGCCGTGACGGAAGGGCAGATGCTCGAACAGATGCACATCTTCATGATCGGCGATGGTCGCCCCCAAAAACTGATCGCCAAGTTGCAGAAGAGCCACCTGCTGATTATCGGAGTAAGTTTCCCCAGCTGGCTCGCGCGGTTCGTGCTTCGCATCGCGCGCAACAAGCCGCTGTGGGAGGGCCGCCAGATCACCGAAGTTTTCGCGGACGGCGGGTCACTGCGCCAGGATTTCACCGATTTCCTCACATACTTCAGCTCGCAGCAGTCCCACATTTACACCAGCGGTTCTCCGATTGATTTTGTGCGCGAGCTTAATTCCCGATGGTTTAAGCTGCACCCGCGCGACAAGCCGGCCGCCGCGCCCGGCATGCCCAGCGATTGGAAGCCCGGCTGCGTTTTTATCAGTTATGCCAGCGAGGACCGCGACAGTGCAGTTCGGCTCGCCGATGAACTTACGAAAGCCAAGATCGAGGTGTGGATCGATCGCCGCTTGACGGCAGGCGACGACTACAACGCGCGAATTTTATTTCACATCCGCGAATCCGCCGCCTTCGTGGCTGTGCTTTCCAAAAACACGAACAATGAAGCCGGACCCGGACGCTATTTCAGCAAGGAATGGTTCGAAGCGGTTGAAGTGGACAAAGGTTTCACCGGGCAAGATCGCCGATTCCTTTTTCCCGTGATCGTGGATGGCTCTTCTCCAGGTTCGCTCGGCGCGATTCAAAAAGGAACATTCGGCACCAACGTGGCTCGCGCGCCCGGCGGAGAACCTACGCCGGACCTGGTCGGACAACTCGATACTGCCCAGAAGGCGTTTCGCAAGGGGACACCTCGATCCTGAGGTTCAGCATGGCGCCGACCGCACAACTTAGCTCGCAAAATCCGTGGCCCGGCCTAAGCGCCTTCACCGAAATTGACCGCGATTTTTTCTTTGGCCGCGAGCGCGAAACGTCGGAACTTGTGGAGCTGGTCCGGCAGGCGCCGGCCGGAGTTCTTTACGGGCAATCGGGTCTCGGCAAGACGTCGCTCGTCCAGGCCGGCCTGTTTCCCCAGTTGAAGCAGCTCGATTTTCTTCCGTTCCGCGTTCGCTTCGACCACGGCGACGACGCGCCGCCGCTCGCCCAGCAGATTAAGAACGAACTGATCGCCGAATTGCATCGCGCCGGCATCGAAGGTCCGCGCCCCGCCCCTGCGGAGACTCTGTGGGAATATTTTCACCGCCGCGACGTCGATTTCTGGGGATCGGGCAACCGCTTACTGACGCCGGTAATCGTCCTGGACCAATTCGAGGAGTTGTTTACGCTGGGCCAGCGCAGCGAGCGCGCCGCGGCGCGCGTCGCTCAATTCGCCGCGGAGCTGGAATCGGTGCTCGAACACCGCGCTCCGAAGGCGGTGCGTCAACGCCTGGACAAGAATCCGGAAGAAGCTTCGCGATTCGATTTCCGCCGCCAGGGCGTGAAATTCCTGGTCAGCTTGCGCGAGGATTTTCTGGGTTACCTCGATGCCTGGTGCGAGCGCATGCCGTCGCTGCTTTCAATATCGAATCGCTTCCGGCTGGAGGCGATGACCGAGGCTCAGGCGCTGGAGGTGGTGCAGCGCGGCGGCCGCGATCTGGTGGACGACGCGGTGGCGCGCAGCATCGTGAAGTTTGTTTCCGATCCGCGGCAACGGGTGGCGCCCGCTCTGCTCAGCGTCGTGCTGGACGAATTGAACCATCGGCGGGTAGAGAGCGGCCAATCGCGGATTACGGCCGAATTCCTGGACCTCGAGCGCGGAAAAATCATCCAGGATTTTTACGATCGTTCGTTCGAAAATATCGATCCGCGCGTCCGCGCCTGGGCCGAAGCGCGCCTGCTCACCGGCAGCGGGCACCGCCAGCCCGCCGCCCTGGAAGATGCGCTGAGCGCGGGTCTATCTGGAGCCGATCTCGATCTGCTTGTGGATCGCCGCATCCTTCGCCGTGCGGAGCGCGAGGGCGTCGTGTGGCTCGAGCTGACGCACGATTTGCTCACCGAGCCGGCTTCGCGAAGCCGCGCCGAGCGGGAGCAGCGCGAGCAAGCGGCCGAGGCCGTCCGCCAACAAAAACAGTTCAAGCGCGAACTGCAAAAGTCGCGCGCCCTTGCCGGAGTGTTTGGCGTGCTGCTGATCGGCGCGGCGGTCGCGCTTGTGATCGCAATCCAGAAAACGCGCCAGGCTCGACAGAGCGAAACCGAACGCGAGAGCATCTATGGTTCCGAGGTCGGGACGGTCGAGAAATTGAGCGTCGGCATCGGCTCGACCAGTTGGGTCCCCTTCGCCACCGTGGACCAAACGATCAAATCCACGGAAAGTTCCTTTCAGGACCTGGAGATTCACGCCGCGGGATCGAAGAGTTCCGAACGAAACGTAAAAATTCAGGAAATACTTTTTCGCGCGGGTGCCGCCGATGCACTCTATCAGGCGGGACACATCGACGACGGACTCAACCAACTCCCGCCGGCGTTCAGTCTTTTGCAAGGGATCGGCACGGCGGGCGCCTCGGATGACGAACTGAATCTCGCGAATGCCGAAATCCTGTACGAACAAGGCGAAGGCTCGCGCGAAACGGAGAAGTTTGACGATGCGACGCGCGACTTCAACGACGCGCTAAACCTTTTGCCCTCCTCTCCCAGTTCAGTTTCCGCACAGGAAGCCTCGCGCATTTTTATCCTGTCGCAGATAGGTCTGGGCGAGGTGGATTCGGATCGCTTCCTGGCGGATCAAAGCCTGGATCATTTCCATAAGGCCCTGGACCGCGCAAATCAATCCGCGGCGGGCTCCGGGCAAGCGGCATTCTTGAAGGTCGAAGCTCTGTTGCAGTTGGGTACGAACCAGTGGATTCCAGCTCAAAGCCAGACCTACTACACGCAGGCGCAGAAAATCATCCAGAATCTGCCCGGAAGCGACGCCAGCAACGCGCTCTGGAAAGCCCAGGCAGCGCAACTGGCTTACGATCAGGGAAACTCCGCGACGGACCCGAACCAGTCGATCTCTTTTCTGCAACAGGCCGTCGCTTCCTATGCGGATCTCACGAATCGCGATCCGGAGAACTGGCGATGGCGGTTGATGCTGGGTTGGAGTCGTCAGTGGCTGGCCAGCAACTATTTCTCTTTGAAAGAATGGGACCTCTCGCAAAGCTTGCTGACGTCGGCGGAGGAAGCTGCCAGCCAGCTGAACGACTCCCAACCCTCCTGGTTTGACGCATGGTTCCTCCGCGCGTCCACAGTCTCCGTCTCCGGCGAGATTCCCACGCGCCGCCTTTTGGAATCCTGGGATCGTCCGGGAGCCGCGCGCCAGGAGATGTTGGGCACCCAACGGCCCTACTATGCGCACGAGCTTGAAACATCGTACCAAGCCTTCGCGCAGGCCGCGGCGATTCTGAAGAAGCTTCAGCCCTCGTCGCTCCGGGACCTCAAGATAGCGGGAGTTCTTGTGGATGAAGGACTGGTGCGGTACCTCGATACGGTCTTCGATTCGACGAGGAAATCGCAGTGGGATAAGGAAGCCTTCGCGGATTATTCGCAAGGTCTCGTCCTGCTGAAGAACATCCAGCCCGCCTCGCACCCCAGCCGTGTGTTCCTGACTGAAGAAGTATATGCATACCAAGGTCTCGCAGAAATACAGACGGATCTCACGAAGAAGAAAGACGCGATCGACAGCCACGAGAAGTGCATCGAGGCGCTTCAAGAGATTGTTGCGTCCGCACCGATCGCGGGTAGCTATAACACTCTGTCGGTTCAGCTCGAATCTTTGGGAGACACTTACAACGGAATGAAGGATTATGCGCGGGCGCGCGCCGAGTATGACCAGGCGATGACCGCGATCGACATGGCAATCGCGAATATTCCGCCGGGACCGCGGCCCCCGGGACCGCCGTGCGTTCCATACTGTGGCCAGAAATCCGAGATTTACGGCGAGCTATCGGCGGTTTCCCTGGCCCGCGGAGATGTGTCTGGCGCGCTCGACGAGCTGGGCGAGGCTCTCGAGCTTCCTTCGCAGGCTCTGCCCGCCGATTACACCAACATGACCTATATTGGAGACCTGCAGGACTACAGGACCAGCATCGAAGCGATTCGCAAGGCCCTCATGGATCCTTCTTCACCGGCTCCTTATAAGGGATTGGCACCGGAAAAATCGCAAGCACTTCTGGCGCAGGCCAACGCCCTGTTGGACAAGATCCCGTCGGGATTGCCCCCGAATCCAAGTGGCGTTTGGGACCTGCCTCCTGAGCTTCCGGGCGCGTGGCGCACTCTCGCGCCCGACGGCGACGAGTACAAAGAGGCCGCCCGTCAAATTTCGGCCAAACTCAAGAATCTGAAAGGTGAATTGCACGGCATCCGCAGCCTCACGCTGGATTTCTACGACGATGCTCATATTTATGAGGCCGAAGTGGACGGCGCGGATGGCGTTCATGGAACGCTCACGTGCGTGAAAAATGGAACGGATTGGATTTTTCTTGACGGCACCTCGAGCCCCATCGAGAAGATGAACCGCAAATCCGCGCCCCATCTGGACGCGTTGGCGCGCGCCGTCGCCTACTTGCGATTTTATGTCGGCGCAGTTCAAAACTTCGGCAAGCCGAACGATCAGAATAGCGACCAAAATACTGGCAACACGGCCGATCAGAGCGCCGATCAGAACAAGGACCTCACGGAATTTCTAAAACAGGATGAAGGAACCTATCTGCTTGTTGACCGCAGCGCGGACATTCCGTGGCTCGATTCCGCCACGCCGCAACAGCGCGCCGAGATCGCTCCCAAGATCAAACCGCTGTGGGTCACGGAAACGTCCGATCGCGAATGGCAGGCATTGGGCACGGTGGAACATTCAGGTACTTTGTTTGAAGCGAGCTACCGTCTTTCCCGCACGGGCGTCTTGGACGAATCGAACGCGAGCACGATAGACAGCGGATTGCCGGTGTTCATCCAATACTTTTCTGCCGACGACCTTCGTGTCCAGGGAAGCATGCAGGATGTGCTTCGCGAAGCCCTCAAGCGCGATACCGCGGACAAAACTGCTATAGACGGATTGATGGCGAGTTATTCGAGCGCTCAAGACTACGGTAAGGCGGAAAGTCTTGTGCTCGACGGCCTGAAGCGGGATTCGGATGACGATACCGCGATCAACGCGCTGATCGGCGCTTCTACCTCCGCCACGCAACGCGACGCGGCGGCGAATCTGTTGCTCGACGCCGCAAAGCAGTATCCGGCCAACGATACGGTTCTCAAAGCGCTGATGACGCTTTATCTGGACGGCAAGCACTACGGTCAGGCGGAGAATCTGCTGCTGGACGCGGCGAAGCGGACTCCGTATGACGATTCGGCTGTCGAGGCATTGACCGAAGTGTCCGGCTCCGGCGATCGGCTCGCCGCGGCAGAAAATGTATTGCTCGGCGTGCTAAAGCAGAATCCGGCCGACGACACAGTTCGGGGCGGGCTCATCGGTATTTATGAGAGCGCCAAAGAATACGACAAGGCGGAGGGGTTGGTGCTTGACGCCTTGAAGCGCGATCCGAGCGACGATGCGCCTCTCCAACAGTTGGCCGAGGCATATGCGGGCGACGATGCGGACACTCCCGCGGCAACTTTGATGCTCGACGTCCTGAAACTGTATCCCGCCAACAAGACGGCCTTGCAGGCTCTGCCGCATATCTATTCCGACGAAAAGCAGTGGAGCGATGCCATCCACGCCGAGGAAAACTGGATCGCTTATGTCAAAGCGAACGTCAAGGATCACGACAATCAAAAATCCGATCTGACTTCCGCCTACGCCGACCTTGCGTGGGATCAGCTTCTCGCACGAGACTTCGGCGGCGCGCTGGCCTCCGCGAACGCCGGGGAAGCGATCGATTCCACGGACCCGTACGTGACGATTTATCGCGCGGACGCGCTGCTCTTCCTGGGCCGGATCAAGGAAGCGGACGCAATTTACCTGGGCAATCGCAGCGGAGAGCTGATGGGAAATGAGTTTGCCGGAATCCAAAGGGAGTCGTTCATCCTCGATGGATTTGATGAACTCGAAAAAGACGGCCTCACCAACCCGGAGATCGCAAAGCTTCGCAAACTTCTGTCTACGCACGCAAAGTAATCAGCCCTTCGGTTCCATCGTTTGTCCACTCGCCCGGCCTCCCAACATTTGCGTCGTCTCCGAGAGAGCTACATTCGTGGTTGCGGCCCCGGATCGCTCGGCGCGGGCGCGGCGGCGGGCTGCGTCGGAGCCGGAGGAACGCTCAAAGTGAGCGCGGGCGCGGGATCCGCGGCGGGAGCGCTCGCGGCGGCGGTGGGCGTAGGCGCGGTCACTGGCGCCGGCGTGGGCGCTGGCGCCAAATCGTTGGCCCAGGCGAGGGCCTGGGGCGTGAATTTGGCGGGATCGAGAACATTGTCGCCGTGAACGAAAGCGAGAGTCTGGGTTCCGCGTGGTATGGTGACGTCTTTTCCGCGCATCAAAAGGAAGAGGGGAGCGGCGGGCCACGCGACGACGCTGGACACGGCGACGGCAGTGGCCATTTGGCCTTCGTGGCTGACGCCGTTGCTGCCTTCGGCGTTCCACAGCGCGGCTTTCTCACCGTCGGCCAGGCGGACCCTGTCGATCACGATTTCGATCTTACCCGCGCGGCCAATTCTTCCTTTCGCTTTGACGGATCGGATCGTGCCCCAGGCGTTCGCGCCGGCGGGAATTACGACGACGTTGGCGACTTTTACGTCTTCCGCGACCGAGAAGATTACGAGATTGCCCTTCTGCTGGTCGGCGGAAGAAATTGTTTCGGCGAGCACGAGTTTGACCGGCGTGCCATCCTCGAGGACAAATCTAGGCTGCGCTGGTTGCTGCGCGGCAAAAATTGGGAAGGGAAGTAACGCCGCGAGAAAAAACGCGAAGGATCGCATTGGTGGCTGCTCCCGAAGTGACCGGCAGGAAGTACGAAGAAAGCAGTGCCGGCGGGGCGCCACCCGTAGGATTCATATACTACATGAGTTAATGCGGCGCAACGATTTTTGTGGCGTGCATGCGGGGGCGGAATCGCGCGGGCGCGGCGCGCGGGAAACTTCGCAGGTGCGCTCATCATTTCTTGCCTTCCATGGCGTGGCAGGCGTCCTTAATCGAATCGTCCAGAAGGCGCGTGGAGTTGCTGTAGACCGCGATTCCTGCGCGATTGTAGACGGTGATTCTGTCGCGGCCCTTCACTGGCTTCTTGGTGTTCAATTGGTCGAGCAGGATGACGTAGGTGGCGGCGTCGCGATCGTTTGTGAGAGGAAATTGCGAACAATGTTTCTCGAAGGCTTTCATGCCGTCGGCGTCGGCGGGCGCGCCTCGGCCGGGCTTCGATTGGCCGGCAAGGCCCCATCCGCCGATTTCTTTCCATGACGCGCTGTCGCTCATGAAGACGCGGGTTCCGCGGCCGCCGGTTGCGGCGGAGTTGTGCGCGGGCGCCGATGCCGACGAATGCGACGTGGCGGTGCCGGTGGGCTGCAATTGCGCGCGGGCGCGCGCGGCACCGAGCAGCGCGATGCCAAGCGCGCCGGCGAGCATTGCAAGCAGCGCGGCGCGGCGTGCGGATTTCATGAGCGCAACTCCGCGAGGGAAACACGCAGGCATCGTCATCGAGTCACCCCTTGGCAAGCGAGATGTGCGCATCGTAAAAGAAAGCCGTGGCGGGCGCAATGTCTTGTTACTCTTGAATTGGAAAATCGAAATGGTGAGCGAAACTTTTTTGCGGCGGAGAGAATCGTGAAAGCGCTGGTGAAAAGCCGCGCCGAGCCCGGCCTGTGGCTGGAAGACGTTCCGCTGCCGCGGCCCGGCATCAACGACGTGCTGGTCCGCGTGCTGATGACCGGCATTTGCGGCACCGACCTGCACATTTTCGAGTGGAACGATTGGGCCGCGGCCACGATTCGCGTGCCGCTGGTGATAGGCCACGAATTCGTGGGCGAAATTGTGGAGGCCGGCTCGAACGTGCGCGATTTCAAGCCGGGCGAAATTGTGAGCGGCGAAGGGCACGTGGTGTGCGGGCTGTGCCGGAATTGCCTGGCGGGGCGGCGCCATTTGTGCGCGCATGCGCTGGGTGTGGGCGTGCAGCGCGCGGGCGCGTTCGCGGAATATATCGTGCTGCCGATGAGCAATGTCTGGCGGCAGAGCGCGAAGGTGCCGCTGGAAATCGCCGCGATTTTCGATCCGCTGGGCAACGCGGTGCATACGGCGCTCTCGTTTCCCGTGCTTGGCGAGGATGTGCTGATCACGGGCGCGGGACCGATCGGCATGATGGCCGCGGCGGTGGTGCGGCACGCGGGCGCGCGGTACGTGGTGGTGACGGACGTAAATCCCGCGCGCCTGGAACTCGCGCGGCGATTCGGCGTGACGGCGGCGATTTCCACCGGCGATGAACCGCTGGGCGCGGTGCAGAAACGGCTGGGCATGGTGGAAGGATTCGACGTGGGACTTGAAATGTCCGGCAACGCCGCGGCGTTCCGCGAAATGCTGGCGAACATGGCGCACGGCGGGAAGATCGCGATGCTGGGCATTCCCTCGGGCGAAATCGCGATCGATTGGACGCGCGTGATCTTCAACATGATTACGATCAAGGGCGTGTATGGGCGCGAGATGTATGAGACGTGGTACAAGATGACGGTGATGCTGGAATCGGGTTTGGATATTTCGCCGGTGATCACGCATCGATTTCCGTGGAACGAGTATGAAAAGGGATTCGCGGCGCTGCGCTCGGGGCAATCCGGGAAAGTGGTTTTGGACTGGAGAAGCTGATACGTTCGCGGCGGAGCTGAGGAAGCGGCGCGCGAGAGCGCCGGCCGCTGTATCGTGAATGAAATCAGGCAGTTGCGGTGAATCGGCGGGTCTTTCGGTGTGCGCCCGGCTGGCGGTATCCTCCCCCTACCATGTTTTTTGGAAGTGTTGATTCTAGAAGGGTTGCGGCGCGAATTCTCAGAAGTGCTGATTCTAGTGGGGTTGAAATCGTTCAGAATGAATATGATGCGAGGCTTCTTGGAAGTGTTGATTCCAGAGGGGTTAAAAACGGATTTCTCAGAAGTGTTGATTCTGGGAGGGTTAGGGGCGACAAATTTCGAATTGTGATCGGCTTTCATCTACCAATATAGCACGGGGAGTACTCATGTGTCAAGCTGGTTTGTGAGGAAATGTATTCGAATGCGTCGAACTGCGGGGGAAAAGATAACGCAGAGGCCTGCCTGCCCTGCCTACCGGCAGGCAGGCGGCAGGCAGGCGCTGAGATAACGGAGATTCGCGGAGGATTATGTGGCTACGGCGGGGCTCTGGGGAGATCGGGGCTTGGAAATGCGGGGAAAGATTAACACAGAGGGCGCGGAGGGCGCAGAGAACTGCGTGTCGGCTGACTGCGGCGGCAAATGGCGAGATCCGAAGTGTGGCCTGAGGTGCATGGAGATCGTCGGTGCGTTGCGAAGCGCGCGGCTTTTCCTTCCTTCATTACTGGCGTATAAGACCATGGTGCGCGGCACCACGTGCGATGTGCGGCGCGAGATAGTCCCTCGGAGGACGAAATGATTGGACGCAGAGAATTTTTGCGCGGGTCGGCGGTGGCGCTGGGGGCGGGATGGCTTGGGCATCGGATGGCGTCGCCCGTCTTGTCGAGAGTGTTCGCGGATGCCGCTGCGACTCCGTCGAAAATAGACGTGATGCTGGGCGAACCGATTGGCACGATCGCGCCCGAGATTTATGGACACTTCATCGAGCATCTGGGCGGCGTGATTTATGACGGCATCTGGGTGGGCGAAGGCTCGCGCGTGCCGAATGTGCACGGCATTCGCAAGGCGCTGATCGACGATCTCGCGGCGATTCACGCGCCGGTGATTCGCTGGCCGGGCGGCTGCTTCGCGGACAGCTACGATTGGAAGGACGGCATCGGGCCGCGCGGCTCGCGGCCGAGGCGCACCGATTTTTGGGCCAACGAAGCGCAATTGCGCGACAAAGGCAATGTGCCGCAAGCCTACGAGCCAAATCTTTTCGGCACGAACGAATTTATCGAGATGTGCCGCGCGGCGGGCGCCGAGCCGTACCTGGCGGCGAATATCCGCAGTTTGCCCGCGCTCGATTTCGATCACTGGGTGGAGTATTGCAATTCGCCGGCGGGCAGCACATCACTGGCGCAGGCGCGCGCCGCCGCGGGATTTCCCGATCCGTTCAACGTGAAATTCTGGGGCGTGGGCAACGAGACATGGGGCTGCGGCGGAGATTTCACGCCGGAAGAATACGCAGCGGAATTTTTGCGCTTCACGGCGTGGATTCCGCGCTTCGGCGTGCCGGTGTCGCTTGTGGCTTCGGGTCCGAATGGCGACGACATCGATTGGACGCGGCAATTTCTGGAGCGGCTGGTGGCGCGCGGCAAGAATCATTTGAACAGTGTGTACGGGCTTTCGATGCATCACTACGCGTCGTTGAATCTGGCAACGCCGCCGGCGCCGGCGCAAAAATCCGACGCGCTGCAATTCGATGAAGCCGGGTGGTTCGATCTGCTGAAGGCCGGCGACAAGACCGGGGATTACATCGAGGATCATTGGAAGGCGATGGGCGAGCTGGACACGGATCACAAAATTCGATTGGTGGTGGACGAATGGGGGCCGTGGTACGGCTCGGGCACGGAGGCGCTGCCGACGGATCTTTTCGGGCAGCAGAGCACGCTGCGCGACGCGGTGTTCAGCGCGGCGACGCTGGATATTTTCAACCGCAATCCCGAAAAAGTGGCGATGGCCGCGACGGCGCAGCTGGTGAATTGCCTGAACAGTTTGTTCATCGCGCATGGAGATAAATTGGTGCGCACGCCGGTGTATCACGTTTTTGCGATGTACGCGGCGCATCAGGCGGGGCAAGCTGTGCGCGCGGAATTTTCATCTCCCGATGTGAGCTACCAATCGGCGGGCAAGGACGCTTCGTTCTGGGGATTAAAAGGTTCGGCTTCGGTGAAGGGTAAGGAGTTGCTGCTGACGGTGGTGAATCCCGACGTGCACAATGCGCGCGAAACGGAAATCGATCTGGGCGGCGCGGCGGTGAAGTCGGTGCGCGCGACCACGCTTACCAGCGGCGACATTCACGCGCACAACACGTTCGAGAGTCCGGACGCCGTGAAGCCGGCATCGCAGGATGTGCCGCAAGCGGGGGCCGCGGGCGCGACGATGAATTACACGTTTCCGGCGGCGTCCGTCACGGCGCTGCAGATTACGCTGACTTAAACCAAGGCTCGCGCGAGCGCAGCCAGACGCGGTGAAAGTTCATTCCACGTTGAACCAGACCGTTATCGATTGACCGCCGGCGACCGATCCGCTGACCGTGTATTCGTAGAGGCCGGTTGTGGTGCCGGTGGCACCGCCGCCTCCGCCACCGCCGCCACTACTTCCGCCGCTGCCGCCGCAGGCCACCGTCGCCCCGGCCGCGACGACGAGCACGAGAACGAGCAACGCGTAACCGCGCCGCCGCTCCGGCAGTGCGAGCAGCAACAGAATCGCCGTGATCGTCGCCGTGAGCGCGAGCCATTTGAGAGGCGTGCCCCGCAAATTCGGACGTGCCGTCGGCCCAGGCGGAGCGCTTGCCGTCACCGCTGTTGTGGTGCACATCATCGTCACGTTGCTGGTCCCGGCGGTCACGTCAGGGTTGGGCGTGAAACTGCAGACCGGCAAGTCGATCGCGCCCGCTGGATCCGATGTCAGCACCGCGGATAGCGTAACCGAAGCTGTGCCGGCGGTAAGCGTCACCCCCAACGTCGAAGAACCTGCCGCTCCCGGGGACGTGATGGGCGCTGCCGTTCCAGACGTGCTGTTTGGGGAAGTGATGATATAGGGCGCACCGACCGTCAGGGCTGCGCCGGTGGACACGGCAGACGACGTGTAGTTGGGATCGCCGCCGGCAACGTATTGCGCCGTGATGGTGGTCGTCGCGCTTGGGGAATAATTCAAGGTTGCGGTGACGCCGGCGAGACTTCCTCCTGTCTGTCCGGTACCGAGCAGAGATCCGTTGACGCGCGAGTACGAAACCGCGCCAGCGATGGCGGTGCCGTTCGCGAAGAACGTGACGGTGCCGGTGGGCGCCACACCGATGCTGTCCGTGCTGACCGTGGCAGTGAGCGTCGTGGCGTGCCCGGTTGCGACTGACGGCGGGTTGGCGGCCACGCTGGTCGCCGTCGGCGCTTGCGCGACCGTGAATGCCGCCGCGCCGCCCAACGTAGATGTGCTGGCGGAATAGCTGGCGTTGCCTTGAAAGGCCGCCTGGAAGCTGTGCGCGCCGGTCGCGAGCGTGGGAATCACATTGACGCCGGCTTGAATCTCGAGGTTGCCTTCGGTATTGAGTTCGCAGGTGCTGGGGCAGTTGAACGCCGCGGTATTGTCCGTCATGGTCACGTTGCCAGAGGTGTTTTCCTCGCCGGATGCGCCGACTACGTCCACGCGAATTGTTTCCACGTCGCCGTAGGTCGGCGAGGACTCGTTGTCTCCGAAGGTTGGCTCGTTGAAGCCGGAGGTGATTTTGGTCGTGCTGCCTTCGGGATTCACCTTGACGTAGATGGGTGTGGAATCGCTGGCGCCGAACGTGCCGTCGCCGGTGTAGTGGGCGGTGAAGGCGTAAGTGCCGCCGATTAAATCGTTCGTCGCGCCGGTCTTCGTGCCTCCGGATAACGTAAACACGTCGAGGTTCACGACGTCGTCGGTGGCTTCGCTGACGGTGAAGTAGTCCACGCCGGCGCTGGAGCTGCCATCGTCGTTCGCGAGCGGATTCGGCGTGCCGATCAGGGACGCATCGCCGGTGGGCGTGCCGGAGCCGGGATTCGGCGCGGCCGTAACGGTGGCGTCGATTGCGGCACCGTGCGTAAAGGTCAGCGGGGTACCGCTGGTGTTTCCGCCGCCGGACACGCACGTCGCGGGCGTCACGGTGCAAAGTTTCACGGTCGTTGCGGTGGGCGTGAAGTTCCCGACAACCCCAGGCCAGTTGTGGACGAGATTGAACGCGTTTACGGAGCCCAGCCCGGTCGACATGTCATAACCCGTACCGGCTTGCCAGGCGAGTGAACTAATTTGAGTTGGCGGGTTGGTGGTTTCGTTTTCTTCCTCAAGAACCCCGGGAGAGGCGGCGTTGACGTTCTGGATCGAGCATCCGAACCCCTCGACGCAGGGGACGGAGTTGCTGTCGATGGTGATGTCGTAGAACGTGCAGCCGGTATTACTCGCGGTGTTTGGGCTCGACGTGGAATTGCAGCCGCCGGCGGGCGGCGACGCCACTTGATTGCCGGCGAGTGTGTAGAGTTCGTAGTTGGCGTTGCCCTGGCGCCCGGGTTTTCCCTGGCTCAGCATGTATTGATTGACCAGGGCCATGATGCCCGCGAAGGCCGGGGATGACGATGAGGTGCCGCCAACGCCGGTGAAATCGTTGATCGCGGTGCAGGCTGCGTTGCCGTTGTTCAAATCGGATTCGCAGATCGGATAGAAGCTGTTGCTGCCGGAACCGGCTGCTGCGAAGAGCGCGAGGTCCGGAACATTGCGCGGACCGCCGGCCTGCGTGGCGAGGGCCGTGGTGACCGCGGGGCCTTTCTGCCAGGACGGCCTGGCGTAGAACATAGTGCAATCGTCCGCGAAATTGACGGCCGTGCAGTTGCTTTGGCCGCCTCCGCCGGCGACGATGTTCACGGCCGCGCTGGATTCGTTCAGGCCGGCGCAGCCGGTCAAGCTGTCGGCCGCGCAGGAATCGTCCCACGGAATTTCCGGAATGTAGGTTCCGGGTTTTACGGACTGCTGCGTGCCGGCCACATTCGTGGAATTGAAATACGTCGTTTGCGTTGTGAAGTCGTCGAAGTCGGTTCCGCCGACGGCGACATTGAACGGCGTGGACGAAATTCCGCTGACAGCGAGGCCGTATTCGGACACAATCTCGGAATTGTCGTCGTCGCAACCGGCGGCGCCGCTATCGCCGGCGGAGACCATCACGGTGATGCCTTCAGCGGCGGCCTGCTCCCACAGGGCAGAGTAGTAATTGTTGCCGCCAGTTCCGAGCTCGCCTTCGCAGGCGCCAAAGCTTTCGCTCATTACGGGCGCAAGGTCGTTGTCGACGATGTATTCGGCGGAGAGATCGACACCCTGGCTCACTTCGGTGCTTTCCGAGGCCACGAAATCGACGTGCGCGCCTTTGGCGACCGCGCCTGACCATTGGACGTCGAGATCGGCTTCGATCTCGTCTCCGGTGAGGCCCGGGTCGGGACCGTTCAGAATCACTTGCACGTTCGATGTTGGCTGGGTGCAGTCGTTGTTGGACTGCGGGGTGCTCACGGGGAGCCCGAAGAAATTGCGGAAGTTGGTGACGTCCGAGCAGACGATATTGGAATCTCCGACGATGGCGATGGTTTGGCCCGTGCCGTCGATGCTTGCGGTCCACAGAGGCGCGGTGTTGTAAATGGTGGAGAAATCCGCGGGGCCGACCAGGTAGCAGGGAGCGCCTCCACATTCGGCGGTGAGCGCGGGCTTCGCTGCATCGGCGGCGGCGGTTGGCGCGGTGATCTTGCCGGCCACCACGTGCAGTGCTCTCCTGCCGAAGTTGTGAAGCGTGACGGGACCGGCCACTACGGCCGCCAGCGCGGCGGGAATCTGCGGATCGGTGGCGTTCGCCCAGTGGGATTGGCCATTCACCATGTATTTGTGAATCTGCGTGTGGAACGCTTCGCGAACCTCGCCGGACGTGCCGGAGAATTCGATGATTGTGCGGCCGGCGGAGACGCGATTCACAGTGAAGCCGTGGGAGGTGAGCCAGGATGTGACGGTCTGGATGTCGCTATCGGAGGGGCCGAACTGCTGGCCGAATTGCGCGGGCGTGAGCCATTGCTGGTAGTAGGGCGAGGATTTCGATTTTTGGCCGTCCATTAATTGGTGCAGGGCTGTCTCTTGCGCAGGGCTGCGTTGCAATAGGAGAAGGATGCGCTCAGCGGGCATGTTGTCGGGCGCGGGGCCCTGGTCATATTGTGGGCGCGCGAGGGGATGGGTGTTGCCCGTGAGCGTGACGAGATTGGTTTCGTCGATCGCTTGCGTGATGCGCGAGGGCGCGGGGGGCGTTTGCGCGCGCGCGGAGGCGACGGCGAAAAACGCGATGGACGCTAGGCCAACCGAGACGAGCAGGCTGCGGAGCGCGGAGCGATCGACATGGATCATGGCATCACCTTTATGTTTGCATGGCAGGCCCCCAGTGGAGCCCGCGCCCGGCAGGGAAGCGCAGATGAATTGCGGTTCACTCGAATCGCACTAAACACTATGGCAACGATGCTAGCACGCGGCCGACGATCCGAGCCGGACGCCGCGCGTCCGGTGTGATTCAAAGGCCAATGCGTTTGGGACTCCGTCTCCGTCAATTTGCCCAGCGACTGACCCCAGCCGGCCGGGTGTGCCGCATTTTGAGGCTGCCAGAATCAACGAGCGCGACGTTCAGAGGAACACGAGATTGCCTGCATAAATATTTTCGATGCGGCGCGCGCGATCCGAGGTTGCCTTCGGCGGGTTTTGCGCGTGCCGAAAGGGCAATCGTCTCAGCGGAGTCGTGAGGCGCGGGAACGTGTCTGATGCACTGAGCGCGCGAAATGGCGTTGACTGCGGAGTTTTGCGTGGGAAAATCGGCGGCGGAGCGTCGCGTACAATAGAAAGCCCACCCGGTGGGGGGTGGGCTCTCCAGAGGGGAGAATAGTCCCAGGCCTATGCGCGGAAGGCACCAGAACTCTTTATCCTCGGGCGTGAGTCTAGAAGAGGCTAAATCGGGAAGTCAAGAGGGCAGGCTGTTGAAACTAAAGGATTAGAAGTCGTTTTGATTCAATGCGTTAAGCCAAATTCCTCAATTGGCGCATGAAATCTTGCACCGGATTTCAACAGTTGCCTGAGGTTTTCAATAGAAATCCTTGGCTTTAATGGGTTTGCTGGCGATGCCGAGTTGCAGGACCTCCATTTGCTTCTCGCGGTCAAAAACCCTTCCGGGAAAGAGGTACTTCACGAAGATGCGCACGCCGCCGAATCCGATGCCGGCAGCGATGGCCATCAGCATGATCGCGCCGGTGCCGAGAATTCCTTCAACGACGATGCTGCTGATGCTGGGGTCGGAGTAGGTGGTCTTGGGTTCGTTCCAGGTGACGACGTCGTTGCTGCGAATTTGATCGAGCAGGGCGTTGGCGGCGTCGCGTGTGGGCGCGCCGACAACCAGCGCGACGAGCGGACCGACGCGCCTGCCGTAGAGAACGGGCTGGCCGGCGGGCGCGCCGCCGGGCGGATCGATCGGGAAGCGGCGCATCATGGAATCGAATTGTTTCGCGGCGATCTGCTGTGTGGGGTAGGAGATCAGCAGAAGCGTGGCATCGTCTTGCGCGTTCATGCGATAGCGCGCTGCGAGAGCTTCGGCGCTGTAGCTGAAGCCGGCCCAATCGTCGGTGCCGAGCGGGACGACGCGGGACAGCGCCTGCGGACCGACGAAGTAGTGCTCGCTGCGATGCACGAGCTGCGGAGCGGGAAGATTTTGGCCGATCGAGGGGAACGGGGAATTGTCGGCTTGCGCGGCGAGAAACTGCGCGAGGGATTTTAGGTCGGCGTCGCTGGGGCGGGCGCGCGCGGCGGTGACGTCCGCAAGCAAATTTCCGACGACGACGAGCGCGCGAGCGGGCGAGGCGCCGGCGAAGGATCCCACGTCAATCGGCGCGAGCGCGTCGAAACGGAGGAATGTGTAGAGGCCATACGCGGCGCTGGGATCGCTCAGATGGTAGAGCGTGATCGACGCGGTCTGGCCGGCGCGCGAATATTCGCGGCGCGCGGCGCCTTCGGTGCGATATTCCTGGAGGATGGCGGCGTCTGAACCCGCGGATTGCGCCGCAGCGGCGGCGTCCATGTGCTGGGTTGGGGAGTAAGCGCTCCATCCGCCGAAGGAATCGGGCAGCAAGCCGTGGCCCTGGGCTGGACTTTGCGCGCGCGCCGGAGACACGGCGACGCCGATGCTGAGTGCCGCGAGAACGAGAAGGCAGAAGATTCTTCGCATGGCTTTCAAGACTTAGGCTTGCAAATCGTAGTACGCAGGAATTCTAACGCCGGTTGCCGGAGCGCGCCAGTGGCGGCGGGACATCGGCGATTTCCGGCGCCGACTGATTGGCCGTCAGGCTGTTGGTACTTTGGAGGTAAGTGGCTATTCCCTGGTATAAACCTTCGGCGACGCGTTCGCGGGCGTCGGGCTTTTTCATCATCTGCTCGTCGGAGGGATTGCTGATGAAGGCGATTTCCGCGAGCACGGAGGGAATGTCGGCCCCGATCAGCACGACGAACGGCGCGGTGCGCACGCCGCGATCTTTTTCGGCGGGATTCACGCGCTGCATGTGCTTGGCGAGCGAACCCTGAATGTCTTCGGCGAGGTCGCGCGATTCATCGATTTTTTCGTTCTGCGCGATTTTATGCAGCATGTCCTGCAAGTCGTGCACGCCGCCGTCATAGGACGCGTTCTCGCGGGCGGCGACGGCCAGCGCCACGGGATTGTCGCTGAAATTTAGATAATAAGTTTCGATGCCGCGGGCGCTGGGATCGGGACTGGAATTCGCGTGAATGGAAATGAACAGATCGGCTTTGGCCTCGGTGGCTATGGCGGTGCGCTGTTCAAGCGGGATGAACGTGTCGTCATCGCGCGTGTAGACGACTTCGGCGCCGGGCAAACGCTCGCTGATCAGCGTGCCGAGGCGAAGGGCGACATCGAGGCAAAGATCTTTTTCGAGCAGGCCGGTGGGGCCGATCGTGCCGGTGTCATGCCCGCCGTGGCCGGCATCGATCACGATTCGGCCGACTTTGAGGCCGAGGACGCGAGTGAGGGAGGCTTGGCCATCGCGCATCGGCTCCGGAATCGAAGGCGGGCGCATTGACGCGGCGGATTGCTTCTTCGCGGTTTTTGCGATGGGTTGGGGCATCGCGGTGGACGCGGGCTGCACCGCCGCGGAGGTTATCGCGGAGTTAGCAGACGAGTTTGACGAGGAGTTCGCGGCCGAATCCGTCTGGGCGGAATCCGGCACCGGCGCGCTGTGGCTCGCGGAACGATTCGATGAGTGCGCGTTCACGTCGGGCGA